>OHEE01000096.1_pt1 | contig 78611 bp, 64 predicted proteins | sample 1567191 | NCBI WGS metagenome assembly OHEE01 (sample SAMEA3879562, study PRJEB24766) | human gut metagenome | biome: human-associated habitat; feature: feces | place: USA | collected 1985/1987
AGGACGCAAAGCCCACAAAGCGTTCTTAAAGGGATAGAGAATTTGCTCTATTTTTCATAAAAACAGACTTTTTCTTCAAACTGAAAGGAAATCTAATTATGGATAAAGCTAAAATAGACAGGATAAATTATCTTGCCCGTCAGTCAAGGGAGCGTGAACTTACGACCGAGGAGAAAGAGGAACAGCTTGAGCTTCGCAACGAATACAGAGCTTCCTTCAAACGAGGTCTTATGTCAGAACTTGACAGGGTGTATGTTGTTGACGACAAAGGAAAACAGCAGAAGCTGATAAAAGATAACGAAAACAAATAAAATTCCGTAAAGGACACAATTGCTATGGAGAAAATAACAGAATCTCTCGAAATGCTTTACGGCTCATCGGGAACACCGTTCTTTTTAAGTGACGAATTCGGTAATATCAAATGGAAAAATACAGCCTGCGGAGAAACGATCGTTTTTCCTAAAGGAATCAACTGCGATATTCTTACCGAACAGGTAAATATCGACGGGAAGGAATACTCTGCGCAAGGCACTTTATTTGCTGACGGAGATGAGCGTTTTATCCTGTGGCGTGTCAATACTCTTACCGATGTGCTGATGCAGCTTGGAAGCACAAACACTTATGCCGATATATGCTATCTGCTTTCACAGGCAAGAAGCGATGTCGCAAAAGCAACGCAGAGCTGCAATGATGATAATGCGCTGAACAGCATACAACGCAATATCGAGGTGCTGTCGGAGCTTGCCACGGTCATTTACCGCAAAACGCCCCGTGCGCCCGCCATATATTTCTTTGAAAAGCTGAACAAAATAATAGAGCGTGCCAACAAGGAAATGAGTGATATTCCTATCGTTTTCAGGCTCAGCACCGACAAGCCTATATATGAGGATATACCTGTCAACATAAGCGAAAAGCTGTTGTATGTAGCTATATTCAGCATACTTAAGGCTATGGTGAGATGCTCGGACAGAAATCTGTTCGTGCTGAATGTCGGCGTTTCGGATGACAGCATCAATATCGGTTCGTCTTTCTCGATTTCGCCCGAAACTCATACGGGAATGATAGCCGACGATTTCGAAATGTACAGTGCAAAGCTGTATATCGGATATATCGGCGGTAAGATGAGCTATAACATAAAAGACAGCATGGGAAGGCTTGAGATCGCTATTCCGACGGGCGAGGGCTCAACACTTAACAGTCCGTTATATGCAGTTCCCCCCGAAACCTGCGAAAAGCTCGCAGGAGTATTCATGAGAGGCATAGCGGACAAAAAATAAGTAAATAAAGTGAAAAAGCGATTTATCGTTTTTTTAGACTTCAAACACATTTTCATCATAAAAGGCGGATATAATAATAAGCGTCAGGTAAAACTGACAGATTTTATGGTGGTTGAATAATTCAATAATCATAATTTCCTCTCCCAACATTTCATTGATAATTTGATTTGTGCATTATTTTATCTCCGTTCAGTTTACTTTGTTAAACTGAATTTTTTTTACAATAAACGGATAGCCGAAAAGAAAGGAATAAAGAATATGTATAAAATTCTCGTAGCGGATGACGAACAGAAAATCCGTGAGGTCATCAAGGAATATGCCGAATATGAGGGTCATACGGTATATGAGGCGGTAGACGGTATGCAGGCTGTCGATATGGCAAAGGAACAGGATTTCGACATAATAATAATGGATGTTATGATGCCAAGACTTGACGGCTTTTCGGCCTGCAAGGAAATAAGAAAATTCAAGAATACTCCTATACTTATGCTTTCGGCAAGAACAGAGGAATATGACAAGCTGTTCGGCTTTGAGATGGGCGTTGACGATTATGTGGTAAAGCCCTTCTCGCCAAAAGAGGTACTCGCCCGTATCAATGCGATAATCAAACGCAATAAATCCGGAAATGAGCCTGTCGGTGAAACAGTAAAATTTGAGGGTCTTGAAATCAATTTTACGGCAAGAGATGTATTCATAGACGGCGAAAAGGCTAACCTTACGCCTAAGGAATACGACCTGCTGTTCTATCTTGTTAAGAACAAGAACATAGCACTTACAAGAAACAAGCTGCTTGAAGAGGTATGGGGATATGATTTCTTCGGTGACGACAGAACCATTGATACTCATATCAAGATGCTGAGAAACAATCTCGGTCCGTACAGAAAATTCATTGTAACGTTAAGAGGTATGGGATACAAGTTTCAGGTTTAAATACTTTTTACAGCCGTCTTGAGTGGCGGCTGTAATATTATATCGGTACACACAAGAACAGGAAGGCACTTTTCAATGAAAGACAGACTAAACAGCATACGTTTCCGTTCATGGCTGACATTTGTGCTGTTCTCGCTAATAGTTATAGTTTTTCTGTACTTCTTTCAGGTAGTGCTGCTTTCAAGCTACTACGAATATATGAAGATACAGGAAACGGCTTCTGCCGCAAAGCAGATAAAGGATGCGTGGTCGCAGCAGCCGGAAAACCTCAATTCCATCGTTTCGGATATTGCGGACAAGCAGAAGATATATATCGAAATCTCCGACAGCAACCGTCCTTACTTCAGGGCAAGCTCGCTTGACAAGAGCAACAAAGAGGTGTACTCGCTTATCACGAGCCTTTCGCCCGATGATATGAAAGAAATCATTTCCGGCGAAAACACGTTCTTCACCGCTACAATTCCGAGAACGAACAATGACAGCAAGGCAATTGTGCTGATAGCACAGCTTGACGACGGTACGGAAAGCACGTTCTTTAAAACAAACGGCATCGTAAGGCTGTATATATTCAATTATCTTGAGCCGCTCGGCACAACGACCGCAATTCTGCACAGCCAGCTTAATCTTACCGCAGGTATTATCATAATTGCCGCATTCATAATGTCAATCATCTTCTCGAACAGCATTTCAAAGCCTATAATCAATATATCAAAGGCGGCGCTGAAGCTGCCGCAGGGACAGTTTGATATGCCTGCGAAGAAGCACTGCTTCACGGAGATAAACGAGCTTACCGATACGCTGAGCTCCGCATCTGTGGAAATAGCAAAGGCGGATAATCTGCGTAAGGATCTAATGGCGAATATTTCGCACGATCTGCGTACTCCGCTTACGATGATAAAGGCTTATGCGGAGATGATAAGGGATCTTTCGGGCGATAACCCCGAAAAGCGTGAGAATCATCTGCAGGTCATAATTGATGAAACGGACAGACTGACCTCGCTTGTAACGGATATTCTCGATCTGTCAAAGCTGCAGAGCGGCGTTGCGGAACTTAAATATGAGAAGGTGAATTTTTCTGAGCATCTCGGTGAAATAGTACCTCGCTTCTCACTGCTGAATGAAATCAAGGACTATAACGTGGTGCTGAACGCAGAGCCGGATATATTTATAAATGCGGATATTACTAAGATAGATCAGGTAGTATACAACTTTATCAACAACGCTTTGACCTATACAGGTGATGACAAGACGGTAAGAGTAAATCTGTATCACAAGACACCGACAACCGCAAGACTTGAGGTATGCGACAGCGGTATAGGCATCGATCCAGAAAATCTTAAATATGTATGGGACAGATATTACCGTGTGAACAAGAACGGCGAAACGCATCAGCGTGCAAAGAAAGGCAGCGGTCTTGGACTGTCTATCGTAAAGGGTGTGCTTGAAATGCACAGGTTAAATTTCGGTGCAGACAGTACGGTCGGCGTCGGCAGTACGTTCTGGTTCGAGTTTGAGGACTGCAATCCGGATAGAGTGCAGGTTGACGAAAAGAAACAGAAAAAGCTGAAGAATAAGAATAATGCTGAACAGCAGTAAATGTAAAACCCCGTTCACTTATGTGAACGGGGTGATGCTTTTATTATATCTATTATATTAATCGCCTGTGGATTCTCTCAGAACAAGGCTGTGCGGTAATGTATAAAGGTTGTGGTCGGGATTTGTCGCTTTCATATTTTCAATCAGCTTCTCGATTACCAGCTTGCCCTGTGCGTAACACGGCTGTTCGACTGTAGATAAGTGGGGTACGAACATATGCGAATACTGGATATTGTCAAAGCCCATAAAGATAAGATCCTTGCCTATCCTGTAGCCCTTTGAAAGTGCATAGTTCATTGCGCCGATTGCGATTATATCCGAGATAGAGAATATTGCTGTCGGGGGGCTTGGCAGGTTCATAAGGTATTCACAGCCTCTCATACCCTGCTCTGTTTCATAGCCGCCGAAATAAACGTAATCCTCGTTATAGGGAATGCCGTTATCCTTGAGTGCCAGCTTGTAGCCTATCTCACGGTCAATACTTGACTGGCTTCTCTGTAAAGTTGTGATAAGGCCTATCTTCTTATGTCCCTTGCGGATAAGGTAATTTACTGCGTCACGGCCTGCCTTTACGTTATCTATTGTGACGGTAAGCACGTTACAGTTATCAAGACGTTCAAGGCACATTGCTATGTTGTGCTTTTCACCGAGCGAATTGATGGTTGCGGCATCCAGCTTAGGACCGAGCAGTACCGCACCGTCTACGGCTCTTGAGAAAAGCATACCGAGCAGGTGCATTTCGTGGTTGGGATCGTCGTGTGTGGTAGCAATCAGAACATCATAGCCCTGTGAGAATGCGGCTACCTCCATACCTCTTATAACGTCCGAGTAGAAGCTCTGCTCTGTTGACGCTATGATGGCAAGTATTCTTCTCGTTTCGCTTTTTCTTAAATCTCTGCCGAGAAAGCTGGGGCTGTATCCGAGTGCCTGAACAGCACTGTTTACCGCCTGTATTGCCTCTTCGGAAACGTTGGATTTTTTATTAAGAACTCTTGAAACGGTTGCAACGGAAACGTTAGCCGCCTTTGCAACGTCCTTGATAGTAACACTCATCGGCATTCTCTCCCTCAAATAAGCTATATTACAATTATACAGTATTGTGAAACCGTTTTCAATGTAACATTTAGCCAAAATTCGATATGTAATTTTATCATTTTTTACAAAGTGCAGGTTTTTACTTTGCAAAAATCATGATAACGGGTTTCATAAAAACGCACTATTTCCTTAAAAAGTGTACATTATTTACTCTGAATCTGCTTAAAACAGTGAAAACGGAGCGTTACAATTATAACTTTAGCTAATTTTATAAACGAAACGCATATATACAGATGTTTTTTGTGCAAAAAGTTACTTTACAAATGTTCGGTTTTAGGTTACACTATTATACAAAGGCAGATATAAAGTTATTAGCTAAATTGACGAGTACAGAGGTAAGATTTCATGAAGAAAAAATCCGTTACAATGAGCGACATAGCAAAGGCTATGGATATAAGCACAGTTACAGTATCAAAGGCACTGGGCGATAAGGACGGCGTCAGCGAGGAGCTTCGTGAGAAGATAAAGCAGAAGGCTAACGAAATGGGATACCGTTTCAGCTACACGTCAAAGTCATCTAAGGAAGGCTTTACCTTCAACATAAGTATAGTAGTGGCAAAGCACTTTATAAACGACGCAAGTGCGTTCTACTGGGTAATGTACCGTCATATCGTGGAGCTTCTGCAAAAGCAGAACTATTACGGCATACTCGATGTTATTTCAGAAAGCGATCAGGCGAACCGTTCAATGCCGAATTCGGTATCGGACAAAAAGGTTGACGGCGTAATCGTACTCGGACAGTTTGACGATGAATATGCAAGCGAACTGCTGGACCTTGATATTCCTGTGGTTTTCCTTGACTTCTACAGCAGTGACAACCGCACAGACACCATTCTTTCAGACAGCTTCTTCGGCTCTTATATGCTTACAAACTATCTTATAAACGCAGGACACCGCAACATAGGCTTCCTCGGTACTATAACATCAACGTCAAGCATACAGGACAGATACCTCGGATATTACAAGGCTCTGCTTGAAAAAGGCATACCTCTGCGCAGTGAGTGGGTAATTGACGACAGAGGTCCCGAAGGCACAAGCTATCCTCACTTTGACCTTCCTGCACAAAAGCCCACCGCTTTTGTATGTAACTGTGACGAGGCGGCATACTTCCTGCTCAATCAGCTCAGAAGCGAGGGCTATGTAGTACCCGATGACATTTCGATAGTCGGCTACGATAACCACATCTACTCTACTATTTCAAATCCCCGTATCACAACGATAGATGTTGACAGCAAGAGAATGTCTTATGAGGCGGTCGAAACGATAATCAAGAAGATTAGGGATAAAAATTATTCAAGGGGCAGAACGCTTGTAACGGGCAAGCTGATTATCCGTGACAGCGTAAAGATATTGAAGTAATGAAAATTATAGATACTCACGCACACTATGACGACAGGTGGTTTGACGAGGACAGATATGAGGTTCTCGACCGCATTTTATCAGACAATGTGCTGGCAATCATAAATATGAGCGTGGATATTCCGACCTGCGAGTTTTCACTGAAACTTACAGAGCGTTACGAAAATGTATTCTGTGCGGTAGGCATTCATCCCGAAAATATAGCCGACACACCCGACAATTACATTGATATACTGAGAACGCTTGCAAAGAATAAAAAGGCGGTCGCTATAGGCGAGATAGGGCTTGACTATCACTATGACGGCTATGACGCAGAAAGACAGCAGGAGATATTCGAAAATCAGATAAAACTGGCAAACGAGCTTTCCCTCCCTGCCGTTATCCACTGCCGTGACGCTACGGAAGATATGATGAAAATACTGCACCGCACTACGCCCGATAAATTTGTGGTGCATTGCTATTCAGGAAGTCCGGAAACCGCAAAGGAACTGCTGAAGCTCGGCGCATATATCAGCTTTACTGGCGTATTGACATTCAAGAATGCTAAAAAGGCTGTACATTCGTGCGAGATCATCCCAAGTGACAGGATAATGCTTGAAACAGACAGTCCTTATATGGCACCCGTGCCGTTCAGAGGAAGTCGCTGTGACAGCTCAATGACGCATAAAACAGCGGAAAAGCTGGCTGAAATAAAAGGCATACCGACTGAAGAAGCTATTAGAATCTGCAATGAAAATGCGGTGCGTTTCTTCGGACTTGATATAAAGTCTTGATTTATGTCATAAAATATGGTAAGATATATAATGATATCGGCAGGACACGAAGTTCTGCCGAAAAATATATTTTGATATTTGAAAGGAAACAAAATGGACGCAGACCCCCGAAAACCTAAGCGAGCGGTAAAGATACTGCTTGCACCCCTGATTTTACTGAACAAAGGTCTTGATAAGCTGTTATCAAAGGCACTCGGCGACAGCTACTACGACAAGGAAGAAACCACGCAGGACAACATTATGTCTATGGTCGATGCGGGCAACGAATACGGCAACCTTGAGGACGAATCGGCACAGATGATAAACAACGTGTTCGAGTTCGGCGATCTTGTCGCATCGGATGTAATGACGCACAGAAAGAACATTGTCGGAGTAGATGTAAATTCATCTCTTGACGATATTGTCTATATTGCGCTTGAAAAGGGCTTTTCAAGAATACCTGTATACAAGGAAAACATTGACGCTATAGTCGGAATAATCATAGTAAAGGATCTTCTCTGCCTTGTCGGAAACGAAAACAAGGATAAGCTGAAAATAGAGGACTTTCTGCGTGAGGCGGTATATGTTCCCGAATCGTGCAGTTGCTCGGACGTGTTCAAGTTCCTGACTAATCTCAAGTCGGGTATGGGAATTGTGATTGACGAATACGGCGGTACGGCAGGTATCATCACGCTTGAGGATATAATCGAGTCGATAATGGGCGACATAGAGGACGAGTATGACGAGGAAAAGGATATGATAATCCCCCGCTCGAACGGCGCATATGAGGTCAGCGGTGAGGCCGATCCCGAAGATGTACTTGAACTGTTCGGCTATGAGCTTGAAGAAGACCACGAATATGACACTATTGCAGGCTTTGTTACCGACCTGCTCGGATATATTCCCGAAGAAGAGGGCGAGCACCCGAAGGTTCGCTATAAGGATATAATTTTCAAGGTTATCGAGGTTCACGATAATTGTATATCTAAGCTGATCGTCAGACCGTGCAAGGAGGAAGAACTTGCACTTGAGCCGAAGGAAACAACGCATTTCGGGCAGTAATATAATACCGCAATTCCGGATGGGATTGCGGTATTTTTGTATTTATATTCTCTTTTCGAGCATCACAAGCATAACATCGGGTATCCCGTTGAACACGGTTGGCACAATGCCTATCTCCTTATATCCGTGTTTTTTGTACATTGCTCTTGCCACTGTGTTTCTCTCGTTGGTGTCAATTCTGAGTTCGTGACAGCCGTGCTGTAAGGCATAATCCTCATAGAACTTAACAAACGCTCTGCCACAGCCCCTGCCCTTTGCACAAGGTGATATTACAAGCGTGTGCAGTACGCATACCTCATCGTCAGCCGCTTCATATTCCCACTTGCCGTCCTTGTACACATCTACCTGAATATCGTTTATCATCGCTGAGCCGAGCAACTGTCCTCCGTCCTCCATTACATAAAGGTCGCCACGCTGAAGTCCTGCCTCGGCTGTCGCACGGACGGGATAAATGCCTCTTATCCAGCCTGTAGTCTGCTCTCCTTTTTCCTCTGCGGTATGAATATCATCGTATATCTTTTCTATAGCGTCAATGTCGGCGGCTTTTGCCTTTCTTATATTCATTGTGTATCCTCGCTTTTTCTTTTATGTTCTATGCTGATAATATCACAAAAAACGGCTAGATTTCAATAAATATAGGATTTTTTGTGCCGATAAACAGATTTAATAGGCTGTATAGCGTATATAGCAAACCGCCGTGCATAACGCACAGCGGTCATACTGATATTTCTTACTTTACAGAGAACTTATATACGGTAGTAAAGTTGTACTGCTCCCCTGCCTTATAAACACAAGTGGGCTTGAACTGAGGCTTGTTGGGTGAGTCGGGGCAGAACTGGCTTTCAAGGCAGAAGCCCTGATTCTTGAACATTTCCTTGCCGCCCTTGCCTGTTTCGCCGCCAAGACCGCCGCTTATATAGAACTGTATAGCAGGCATATCGGTGTAGGTGGTCATTACTCTGCCTGTCTTATCGGAATATATCTCTGCGGCTTTTCTCATTTCCTTTGTTTCGCCTAAAACGTAGTTATGGTCATAGCCGCCGGGGAGCTTGCCGTTATCCATATCCTCGCCTATTCTCTTAGGTGCGGTAAAGTCAAACGGAGTACCCTTTACGCTTGCTATTTCTCCTGTCGGGATAAGCACAGGACTTACGGGAGTGTATTTATCGGCAAATATCTGTGCGATATGATCCTTTATATTTCCTGCGTCGGTTCCGTTCAGATTGAAATACGAATGGTTGGTGAAATTCATCACCGTGTCCTTGTCGCTTACCGCATTATAGCATATCTCAATCGAATCGGCTGTCAGAGTATATTTAACATCAAGCGTCAGCGTTCCGGGGAAGCCCTCCTCGCCGTCAACGCTTGTGTAGGAGAACACTACATAGGGATCACCGTTTTCGCCGTAATCCTTGACATCCCAGACCTTCTTATTGAAGCCGACATTACCGCCGTGAAGCGTGTTGCCGTTGTCGTTTTTGGCAAGAGTATATTCCTTGCCGTTAAGGGTGAACTTAGCACCGCCGATACGGTTTGCATATCTTCCGACTAAAGCGCCCTGACTGCTTGTGCCTGCTATGTAACCGTCAAGCGTGTCATAGCCTAAGAGTATATCGCCCTTGTTACCGTCCTTATCGGGTACGATCAGCTTTACAAGCGAGCCTGCGTAGTTTGTGATCTCGGCTGTCATATTGCCGTTTTCAAGCGTGAATAAGTAGCAATCCTTTCCGTTATGATTGCCCCAGAGTTTCTTTTCAATGCTCATACTATTTACCATCCAAACAAAAATTACGGTATTACCGCAGTTTTATTGTACCATATACCGAATGAAATGTAAACCTTTTTTCATTCAGAACTGCTTTTAATTTATATCGGTCGCAGATTATTTTCTGCGTGCTTCTCCGATTATCCTTACAAGCTGTATTATCAGCGTAGGTACAAAGCCTATTGCAAGCGAGATACCGAAATATCCGATATTCATAAGCTGTGACGAGAACAAGCCGCTTACACCGGGAACGAATACCGCTAAAACAAGGAATATTATTCCTGCAAGAAAAGCAAGCAGTGAGAATCTGTTTGACGTTAAGCCGACCTTGAATATCGACTTATCACTGCGGCAGTTGAAGCTGTGAAACAGCCTTGATATACACAGTGTGCAAAATGCCATTGCACAGCCAAGCTCGGCTGAAACTGCGCTTCCGATAAAGTAGGCTGTCATTACTGCGGCGGCGATAAGCACTCCTCCTGTCACTATGCCGAGCGACATTGCTTTTGTGAGGAAGGATTCGCCTGTATTTCTGGGCTTTTGCGAAAGGAGCGATTTATCTGCTTTTTCCATACTTATGGCTATTGCAGGCAGTGAGTCGGTAAGAAGATTTATGAACAGAAGCTGAACAGCCGTGAACGGCGTCGGAAGTCCGGGTATAGCGGTACATAATACTGCGATTATTGCCGCAAGGTTGCCTGAAAGCAGGAATTTAACGGCATTCTTGATATTTGCGTAGATCGCTCTGCCGTTTGCTACAGATTTGATGATAGTAGCGAAATTATCATCGGTAAGTATCATCGAAGCGGCATCCTTTGATACCTGCGTACCTGTGATACCCATAGCAACACCTACATCTGCCTTTTTCAGCGCAGGAGCATCGTTTACACCGTCGCCTGTCATAGCCACCACCTTGCCCTTGTTCTGCCAGCGTTCAACTATCCTTATCTTATTGTCGGGAGATACACGGGCATAAACGGATACCTTTTCGATAACGCTGTCAAGCTCCTCATCGGTCATTTCGTCAAGCTGAACTCCGTCAAGGCTTATATCACCGTCACGCATAATGCCTATCTCTCTTGCTATAGCACTTGCCGTTACCTTGTGGTCGCCCGTTATCATTACAGGCTTTATTCCTGCTCTTATGCAATCAGCGACTGCCGCCTTGCTTTCGGGACGGGGCGGGTCGGTCATCGCCGCAAGACCTATGAAGACATAGTTATCCTCCGTGTCTGCCGCTTCGTTTTCGGAAAGCTTATAGGCGAATGCAAGCACACGCATTCCCTGTCCCGAAAAATGCTCGTTTGCAAGTGCGATTTTATTTTTATCATCGTCTGTTATGCTTCTGACTTTTCCGTTATCACAGACGGAAACCAGACGTGAAAGCAGGTTATCCGTTGCGCCCTTTGTGAACATTGTACGCTTGCCGTCAACTATATGGCAGGTACTCATCAGCTTTCTTTCGCTGTCAAAAGGTATTTCGGAAATTCTCGGATAATCGGAGCGTATCTTTTCGTAAACAGGAACACCGATGTAATCTGATAGTGCGGTTTCGGTAGGGTCGCCTATGGCATTGCCATCGGAATAGGCGGCATCGTTACACAGAGCCATCGCTCTTTCGAGAAGCGCAGAATCCGCATTGCAGGCAGAAGCGTCGGCATTTTGCTCTTTGCCGTTTAAATAGACCTGTCTTACGGTCATTTTATTCTGGGTGAGCGTTCCTGTTTTATCACTGCATATAACCGACACACAGCCAAGACCTTCGACAGCCTTGAGATCCTTTATTACAGCGTTCTGCTCCGCCATTTTTCGTGTACCTATGGCGAGAGCGATCGTAACTATCGAACTTAACGCTTCGGGTATTGCGGCTACAGCAAGCGCTACGGCGAACATCAGCGAATCAAGAACGGGTGTTCCTCTTACGATATAGAGAATCATAACTATAAGGCAGAGAACGGGAATCGCTACAGAAAGCTGTTTTGAGAACTTGTCAAGGCTGTGCTGTAACGGGGTCTTTTTGCGCTCAGCCTTGTTTATAAGCCCTGCAATCTCGCCAAGCTCCGTATCCATTCCGACCGCTGTTACAACAAACATACCTCTGCCTGCCGTTACAAGAGAGCCTGTGTAGACCATATTCTTTCTGTCACCGAGCGGTATTTTTTCGCCTGTCAGCATCTCGGTGAACTTGTCTATGCCGTTGCTTTCGCCTGTAAGCGAACTTTCGTTTACCTGAAGGGATGCGCACGAAACAAGTCTGCCGTCCGCACAGACAATGTCGCCCTGCTCTACGAGTACAATATCGCCGACGGTTACATCGGACGCATTGACGATATGGATGTTGTTATCCCTCATTACCTTTGCAGTGGGCGATGACATTGATTTAAGCGCTTCAAGCGATTTTTCCGCCTTGAAATGCTGGACAGTGCCAAGAACAGCATTCATAGTGATAACGCAGATGATAACGATCGCACTTTCTATGTTGTCGGTGAAAACAGAAACAAGAGCGGAGATTATCAGAATAATTACAAGCAAATCCGCAAACTGCTCCGCAAATACTCTTAAAACGCCCTTTTTCTTCTGCTCGGTTATTTCGTTTTTTCCGTAACGGGAAAGTCTGCTTTCAGCCTCGCCGCCTGTAAGTCCGTTCATACTTGTATCAAGCTGTGAAAGAACCTCCTGTGTGTTCATGTCGTAATAATTCATATTACCGTAACCTATCCTTTCGTGTTTTGGGCAAAGGCATAAAAAAACAGACCTTTGCCGCAAAAAATTGCGACAAAAGTCTTGTCATAAGCGTATACTCAGTACGGCGCGGATTTCTGAGGCTTAAAGCGTTTGAAATCGTATTGACGACACCGTACAGGGATCATTCTGTGATTGATCCCCCGACTACTCCCTTTTATCTTGTGGAAATGATAACACATTTATTTACAATTGTCAATAGACTTTACACAAATTTTACATTGTGCTATTTATAAAGTTCGTTTATGAGGCTGTCGGAAAGATGAATGTCATCATTGGTCGCAGGCTCGTCATCGTACCGTATTTTGCTGTAGCTGTCGGAAAATGCTCCGATATTGTTTGTGCCGTGATACAGCTTTTCGGAGATAATACGGTGCTGTTCGACTGTTTTCGTGGAAATATCCTCCGTACTGCGTTTTGAAAGCCACATAGCGTATAATCTGTAGCCGAGCCTGAATTTTTCGTTGTTATCCTTAGCTTTACGGTAGCGTTTAAGGCAGTCCTTATCCGTTTCGTTTACTATCCTCTCCTGCCTTATATCAAGTTCTTCGTAGCTGTCTTTGTAATCGTCATAAACCTCTTGCACAGTGTCATCGACGGAATATTTTCCGAAGATGCGTCCTGCTATCTTTCGCATCAGCGAAAGTATTTTCTTTCTGAATACGATAACCAGTACGACAATGACAACAACAAGAATATAAAGCAGAAAATCACGGCTTTCGCCCTCAGCCGAAAGAATATCGGAATCGGGGAGCTGTGTGTCCTCCGGGGTCATCTGCTCGGTCTGCAGAAAGCGGATGTTGAAGAGCAACGTATCTATTATCTTAACGGTCATTTTCATAAGCCATGTAAGACCTGCGGCTACATAATCCTTGAGCATCAGCGCCGCAAGTATCACCGCACCGACTATCGCTATCAGCTTTGCGTTGTAAAGCCTCAGCCCTCTCGGTACTATAAGGTTGGTGTTTCTGCGTCTGTCGATCTCGGAGCGTATATTCGACTGGTTTATGAGCAATACCGTAAGAAGCGCCATTACCACAAGAAGAACCGAGATTCTGTGTTCAGAAGCGCCGAGATATTCCATATCCGCCGACATTACACAGCAGAAAATATAGCAGATGAACGTTTCGACAAGATATATTCCGAGCCATACCGGAGTGAATATATCGTCAAATCTGTTCTTCTTAAGGCTCATTCCGAGAAGATACCATACAATAACGGACGGCATAAGAGCAACGCAGAAATAGAATACGTTAAAGCCGTTTTCGCAAAGTATGTTGTTTATCTGCGAAGAAACTACGGCTACAAGAACGACAAGCACCGTTGCCGTAATAGCCATAAGCATATTTACAAGAAAAATCGCTTTAGGTGTGTGCCGTGAACGTCTGAGGCACATCAGAAAATAGCCTGATGCGGCGGCTACGGCGGCTACGGCATAATATATCGGATAATGCCACAGCATAAAGCCCTTGAAAGCCGTCACCTCGAAAACGAACATCAACGGCAGTGGAACAAGAAGCATAGCCAGAGCGGCAACGCATTTCATCAAAAAATCCTTTTTCATTGCGTACCCTCCGCATAGCCTGCATTAAACGTGTATGAGAATTTTCTTGCGTGCAATATCTGAGCGTCTGTATTTTCGGGAATGTTGCCCGTTGTATAGAAAACCGCCGCTTTGTCACGGCTTTCAAGCTCTTTTGCAAACAGTGCCATTTCATCGTCGATATAAGGTGTCAGAATAATCACATCTGTAAAACTGCCGTAATTCAGCGCATTCAAAAACGTGCCGAAATCAAAGCTGCAGCTGTCGGAAAGCTGTGCGAGCATTCTGAGTACGCCCTCGCACTGTTCGGCTGTCTTTACAAATCCGGTTGCTGTACCGTTTGCGTTACCGCCGTTTGTTGCAAAAGCAAAACCGCAACCGCTGTCAATGCTTTCCCACATCAGTCTGACGGACAGCTTTATAAACGCTTCTGTATCTCTTATATCTGCGGACGTTACCGGCACTACTCCCTTTCTCTGCATATTCATAAGAATAAGGGTGTTTCGTGAGGTGGTGAACTCGTTATTCATAGCCATCAGCTTACCGGTAACGGCGGTATACTTCCAGTTTATGCGGTTGAGCGGTTCTCTGCCCGTATATTCCCTTGAGCCTGCAATCATAAACGAATCCTCGTTTATGAAGCGTCTGACAAGAATTTCACCGACAGGCTCGTTGAATGACAGCACCGCATTTTCTCCGTCTGCGCCGACAGGCAATACGGTAATGCTTATACCGACCTTGAAGCCTCTTGAAACTCTTACAAGACCCAGCATATCTGTAGCGGTCACAACCGTATCGTCAAAGGAGAATACACCACGTTTCATACATCTTATTTTTCTGACTCTTGTACATTTGCTTCGGGGCTTCAACGAAAAAACGCCGGGAATAAAGGTATTGTCGCCGCCGCTTGTCTGTGCGGCGGAATCCTTCCTGCTGAACGCAAGCCAGCGTGAAGCGGAAAGCTCCGTCTTTATCCACGGCAAAGCAACAAAGCGTCGGTTCTCAACGACCTCAGTCAGCTCGAGGGTTTCGCCCTCGTAGACCTCGGCCTTGTTTACCGACGCACTGTAATATATTCCTTTCAGTGCGTACTTTCCGAAAATAAGCACTTCTGCGGCTACTACCGCCGCAATCACAAGAATAATCGCTACAAGCTCCATCTAAATCTGCTCCGTAGGAACGGGAAGCTCCTTTATCATTTTGTCAAGAATCTCACGTTTTGCACTGTCGGGGTCACGCATAACCGTACTTCTGCAGATAAGTCTGTGTACGCAGACATACGGTGCGACCGCCTTTACATCATCGGGGGTTACAAATTCCCTGCCACGCAGTGCCGCCCTTGCCTGCGACATATTTTTCAGTGCAATAAGTCCTCGTGTACTGAGGCCGAGTTTAATCTCGCTGTTATGACGGCTGGCATTTCCTATATCGGCAATGTATCCTCTTACAGCCTCGTTCACCTTGATATTCTCTACCCTGTTCATCATTTCAAGAAGCTCTGTCTTATCTGTTACGGCAGTAAGACTTTCTACAGGGTGAACCGCTCTTGAATTATCGAGTATCTGCATTTCCGATTCCCTGTCGGAATAGCCTACAGACAGCTTTATCATAAAACGGTCAAGCTGTGCCTCGGGAAGCGGATAGGTTCCTGCCGTTTCTACGGGATTCTGCGTTGCAAGTACAATGAACGGCTTGTCGATAAGAAAAAGTTCTCCGTCTATCGTCACCTGCTTTTCTTCCATACACTGAAGCAGAGCCGACTGCGTTCTGGGCGTAGCACGGTTTATTTCATCGGCAAGAAGAATATTCGTGAACACAGGGCCCGCACGGAACATAAACTCCTGCTCTTTCATATTGAAAAAGTGGATACCGGTAATATCGGACGGTAACAGGTCGGGGGTAAACTGTATTCTTGAAAAGCCTGCGTCGATGCTTCTTGCGAGTGCCTTTGCGAGAACTGTCTTACCCGTTCCCGGAACATCGTCAAGCAGAACGTGACCGCCGCTTAAAAGAGCCATTATGACAAGGTCTATCTTATCATCCTTGCCCTTTATGATTTTTGAAATGTTACTGCGGAGCTTTACCGCATATTCCTGTATCGTCATATATGTACCTTTCGTTATTTAAAGCCGTATTTACACGGGAGTTGCAGAATAATACCTGTCGTAATTTACAAGCTCGTCAAGCAGCATCGGGAGCTTTTCTTCGATTTCCTCGTCCTTGAACTGACAGGTGCCGACCGCTCTGTGACCGCCGCCGCCGTACTTGAGCATAAGCGAGCCTACGTCAACGTTGCTTGTGCGGTTAAGTATAGAATAACCGACCGCTACGGAGCATCCTTTTCCGCCCTTTCCGTTTACTATCCATGCGGATATGTTCTGATGCGGATAAAGGCTGTATATCATAAATCTGTTTCCGGTATAGATAGGATCGACATTACGCATATCGGATATGATAACATCGCCCTCGACTCTTGAATGCTCGGCTACCATCTGCTTGAACAGCTCGGTCTGTTCGTTATACAGCTTTATTCTTTCCTGTATATCGGGCATATTGAGAATTTCTTCTGTAGACATTGTCGCACAGCATACAAGCAGTTTTTCCATAAGCTGATAGTTGCTTATCCTGAAGTTTCTGAAACGTCCGAGACCTGTACGGGGGTCCATAAGAAATCCGATGAGTATCCAGCCTGTAGGATTCAGAATTTCTTCTGCGGTCAGATGTCCGCTGTCAACCTTATCTACAGCAAGCATCAGATCGTCAAAATTCGGGAAACGCTCCTTGCCGCCGTAATACTCATATATGATTCTGGCGGCACTGGGAGAAATCCTGCTTTCGCCCTTGTAATGACCTTTTATTTTCAGACGTTCTTCCTCACTTGAATGGTGGTCAAACCAAAGTCCGCAACCGGGAGCAAAGGGTACATTTGCGAGAACGTCATTTTCTGTTACGGGAACAAGCCCGTCCTGAATATCCTTCGGATGAGCAAACATCCAGCTGTCAACGACCTTTGCCTCAAGCAGTAATGCACCGCAGGCAAGACCGTCAAAATCAGATCTTGTTATAAGTCTCATATTATATTTCCTTTCCGCTTTGCAGCGTTTGCTTACTTCTGTTATAATTATAACAGATTATCACGGATTTTACAACAATTAAATTGAATTAATTGTCAAAAGGTGACTTTGATCCACATTCTTTTTATGCGACCGGAATTCTGAAGCACAAGCGCATAAAGCTGTTTTGTATACAAGTAAACCTCGGCACGCTCCTGCTCGGATATTTCCTCGTTTGAAAACTCTGCCTTTTCGATTATGCTCATAATTCTTACAAGGCTTGTATCCGTTCCGAGCGTCTTCAGCTTCTCATCGGCACGGACGGCGAATTCAAGCGGAAGCTCGTTGTCGCACGGAACAAGGTCGGTAGTACCGAACAGCTTCATAATAAAGCCGTACATATCCTTTACGGCGGAAACTGTATTTTTTGACTTTCTGAAGCTCTTCATACGGTTTTCGTTTTTACGCTTTACCGATCTGATAAACGCAAATATCAGTGCTGTAAGTGCAATTACGCCGATTACGGCTAAAGCTATCTTTATAAGAAGTGAATAGTCGGTTTTACCTGGTGCGTCACTGCCCGGATTGTTTCCGGAATTATCCGAAGAATCGTCAGATGAAGCGGATGTAACCGGCGGTGTCGTAGCTGTTGGCTGTGACGGCGACACGGTAGTAGTTACCGTTGTTGAGGTTGTCTGAGGAGGCGCTGTGGTTACAGGTGTATCCGTCTGAGAAGGATCTATATAATCACCTGTGATGCTGTTTCCGCCGTAGCCTGTCGGATCAAACGGCAGCCAGCCGAAATCCTCCGTGTATACTTCGACCCACGCATGAAGTGAATTTTCGTGTATGGTTTTTTCGTACATTCCCGTGCTTTCGTTAAATTCGAGCTTACCTGTTGTGAAGCCTGTTATATAACGGGCAGGTATGCCTTTTTCACGCAGTGCAAGCGTCATTGCGCTGGCATAGAGGGCGCAGTGTCCCTGCTTTGTGCCGAAAAGGAAGTTTCCGAGCATAGTATTGCTTTTGTCGGATGTATTATCGGCGGTAAGCGAATAGGCGTAATGTGAACGCAGATACTCACACATTCCGTAAACATACAGCAGTTCGTTATCAACGGTACCTGCGTTATCGCCGTCTTTGCCTTCGAATTCATCAAGGAATCTTCTTATGTTCTCCTTTTCGTTTTCGGGAACTGTGGTGTAGGTGTTTCTGACGTAACGGTCGTATTCTTTCTTATCTTCAATATATGTCATTGCGTCCGAGTAGCTGCCGAATCCGAGAGAATTAAGCAATGACGCCTTATCGCTGTCGGTCGTAACATCGTCTGCGAACACAAATGTTCCTGTATTAGCCGGAATAAGAACATTTGTTTCAAAGCTCTTCATCCAGTTCTTTCTGTCAGCTATTCTTATTATCGTATCGCCGTAGTAATTGAAATTCTCATTTCTCATATAGGCGTTGTTATCGGGAAGAAACGGCTTGAATACAATGCTTGTGTTCTTGAGATATTCAATGCTTACGCTCTGCGATGAATACATGAAGTTCGGATTGAAACGATGTTCGAAGTCGTTTTCCTCCATAGCAAGACGTATTCCGGCATAGCCCGGTGATTCCGAGTGATCGTAGATATAAGAATAATCCGCAGAAGTAAGCGTCTTCTGCGTCAGACCGCCGAACAATCTCATATACTGCTCTACCTGTGCGATTTGTTCGGGAGAAAAGCTGTCGCTGATGTTATATTCACCGCTGTACAGCTCGTCCTTTCCGACCTTTTTCTTGATGCTAACCCAGCTTTTACCCGTGAAATCAACACCGATGTCTCCGACAAGGTACATACCTGTTTCGTAGGTCGATCTTACTTTAAGAACAGGTTCATTTGCCGACTGCGGCGGCGCATTAAGTTCTATATTGTTGTTTATAAGGAAGTTGTCCGATGAGAAATAGCCGTTGAAAAGCCCGCCTGCATTGCCCGAAAACGTAAGGCTGAAATATTCTCCTATATCCGTAAAGAGTTTTACGGTCGAGTTTATGATATTTTCTGTATCGATATAGCTCATATCGGGAAAGAGCTTTTGCGAGCCGAAGGTCGCACCGAATGTGATAACAGCCGCAAGTATACCGCAAAGGCAGTTCCTGCTGTAGCGTGAAAGCTCGGATTTTGCTGTCTGTAACGGATTTTTCTTACGCAGATTTTTTCTGAACGCCTTTTCATCGTTGGTGGGTTTATTTTTTGCACCGTTCGCATTATTTACAGGCACCTGCGAATAGAAACCGTTTGCCGAGTTTATCGCAAGAAGTCCGAAAAATGCGGTTGCCGCAAGCAGAATGTACACGGAATAATCAGCATCCTCCGACATAAACGAAGGTATGAACATCACGCTCCATGTAACTATTACAGCTATAGGGTGGAATTTTTTATAACAGCACAGCACACATATAAAGCTGATTATGCAAGTCAGAATAAGCATAGCCGTATTCATTCCGCTGACAAAATCCTGCGTTCTTGTAAGAAACGCATGGGAATTGACGGGAACATACTGCAACGTCGAAAGCAGCCTGCTGTCAAGCTGAATAAAAATGTAATCCTTGAATAAAATAAGCGATTCGTTTATTGATTTGTGAAAGAAAAAGTACACTATGGCGGCACCGACCGCAAACGCAGGCAAAGCGTAGCGTTTTTTTATGAATATGAATACAGGCATAAAAGCCGTCACGAAAAGAAGCACCTGCGCTATGGCAGAGCCGAATTCAAACGGTATGTCGTATATATTGATAAAGCTCATTACAGTGCCGACAGTGAGCATATAGGCAAGAACCAGCTTGACCGCTATGACAGGTATCGGATTCACGTTCCTGCGGTAAGTATTTCCGACAAGAACGATCGTCTGCTGTTTAGCGGAGCTGTCCTTTTTACTGTTATTACGTTTCAAATCTATTCTCCGTTATGATTTTTAAGATTCCGGATGTGTTGTCATTGCTTTTTATGCAATTCTATCGCCGCATTGAGCGACTGAACGATATTATCCTTATCTATCTTCCAAAGTTCAAAGCCCTGCGTCACCGCAACGGCATCTGCAAGCTCTGCCTGCTCATCGGTTTCAATAGCTCCGCTGACCAGCAGGATTTTAACTCTCTTGTTGCGGAACAATTCAATATCGGTCATCTTGCCGATAAAATCACGTCTTAACTGCGATGTGACAAAGTAAACGGCAGATATATCGGCTGAGGCTTCCATACAGCTTCTCGCAACGGTTTCGGGAAGGAAGGTATCCGTCTGGCGAGGAAGTCTGCTGATTATATCAAACAGCAGCATATTGTCTTCTTCATTCTTGACGGAAAACTGCTCGCACTGCTTGTCTGCGGGAGAATACCACGCATTCAGGCAACGCTGTTTCATTGATATAAGCGACAGGTCAAGCGCAAGCATTACTTCTATAATGCTGTCTGTAGCTTCGTAATTATCCTCGTCAAACGGGAAATATTCGTTAAGGTCGGGAATAATCACACAGCTTCCGCCTATACTGCGTTCCATCTGCTTTACCATCAGCTTGTCGTGCTTTGCGGACATTGTCCAGTGAACGTTTTTGATGGAATCCTCCGCCCTGTATTCCCTTATACTTGCGAAAGCGTTCTTATCAAGCGAAAAATTATTCTGCGAAAGCGTTTCACTGTCGCCGTCGCCTGTGTCGATTATGGGGTCGATAACGAGCTTTCTTGGCAGTACGACAAAATCCTCGTAGCATTCCATCGTTTCGTTCATACGAAAGAGCTTGAAAAGGTCGTATATCACGAGTTTCTCAATGCCCGACTTATAAACGCCTCTGAACCTTATCGGTGAATTGAAATTTACCGTAACGGAAGAAAAAGGCGGTACGCTTATCATCAGCTTGTGATATTCAAACTTTTCGCTGTTTCTGTACGGAAAACAGCCTATAAGCTCCGCAGGCGACAATGGTATGATAAAACGGTTGGTGATCGTTACCGAAATATCGGTATTTTCAAACTTTTCCGCTGTGAGCGAGCGGTATTCAATTCTGATTTTGACAAGAAGCCTTGAAAAAACAAGAAGAACGAATGATATTGCGGGAATTGCAATCGCAATAAGGAAAAGCACCGAGGTCAGCTTGCTCTTGTACGAAAACATAAGCACGGTGCTGACAACGGCGAACAATATATAATAAAATCTGTATTTAGCCATACAAACCGACCTTTCGCCTTATTCGTTGCTTTTAAAGGGCGGTCTTACTGCTTTCATTATTTCGGAAATAACAAGTTCAACGCTTACACGCTTGACCTTTGCCTCCTGAGTGAGATGTATTCTGTGCGGAAGGACATAATTCACCATAAGCGCTACGTCCTCGGGGGTAACATAATTACGGCCGTCCATGAAAGCGATGCTCTGCGAAGCTCTCATAAGAGCAATAGACGCACGGGGGCTTGCGCCGAGCGCCACAAACGGATAGTTTCTTGTGGCGGAAACTATATCAACGATGTACTTATATATAGCCGCATCTATATGCGTATCTCTTACGGCAGAAATGCAACGTGTAATATCATCGGCACTGCACACAGGCTCAACGGTTTCGATAGGGTCGCCGTTTTTTCTTCTGTAAAGGATCATCGCCTCGTCCTCAGCCGTGGGATAGCCTACGGAGAGCTTTATAAGAAAACGGTCAAGCTGAGCCTCCGGCAGAGGATATGTTCCGACATAACCGAATTCATTCTCTGTGGCAATTACCATAAACGGATCGGGGAGCTTATGTGCGACACCGTCAACCGTTACCTTCTTCTCTTCCATCGCCTCAAGCAGAGCCGACTGGGTTTTCGGAGAGGTTCTGTTAATTTCATCGGCAATAAAAATATTGCTCATAACAAGTCCGTTGCGGTATTCGAAGCGTTCACTTTCCTTATTGTACATAGTAAAGCCCGTTATATCGGATGCCATGACATCGGGGGTGAACTGAACACGTCTGCACGAAAGCGAGGTCGCCTTAGCGAGCGTCATTGCAAGCGTTGTTTTTCCTGTACCGGGCACGTCCTCTATCAGTACATGACCTCCGGAAAGCAAGGCGGCAACAAGCATTTTCACTACGTCACGCTTTCCTATGATGACTTTTTCAATCTGAGTTAAGAGCTTCGGTATAAATTCGTAATCTGCGAAATTTACTGAGTTATTATTTTCCATATAATATCCTTTGTTCAACAGCTGCATAGATGCAACATCAGAATTTCTCACTGAATACACAGTATGAGTTATCATTAATTATACCAAAACAACGTGTTAAAATCAATAGTTTTTGCAAATTGTAACCAAATTGACATAATTACAGTAATTAGAAGCAAAATTTTACGGTTGCACATTGCTCACGGTTGTGATAAGATATAACCGAAAGGAATGATTTTAAATGCTTACTGAAATTCTCAGCCGTGAAGCCTGCGCAAAGTGCCGTGTCTGTTGCGTGTTCGACAAGGACGATATATGGGAGATACCTGTTATATCGCCTGAAACGGCGGAATATATAAAAAAGAACATTGATGAAAACGCTGAGCTTGAGCCGTATGAGGACGGATACAGGTTTGTGATGCACTTTAAGGACGGTGACGAGCTTACCTACTGTCCTATGCTTACCGAAAAGGGCTGTGCGCTCGGTGACAACAAGCCTTTTGATTGCCGTGTATGGCCTTTCAGGGTCAACCGCATAAGCGAAAATCTTCTCGGCATAACCGTTTCGCCCGTGTGTGAAACGGTGTCCGCCCTACCCGTTTCCAAGCTGTCAACGTTCATAAACAAGAGATATGATGAACAAGGCTCGCTTGCGGATATAATGCTGGATTATGCCAAAAAGCATCCGTATATCATAAAGCCGTATATCGACGGCTACCCTGTGCTGAAAATCGTGAAGGAATAAACGAGCGGCGGATTGTTTGAATCCGCCGCTTCAGATTGTAGAAAAAGGCTTTTGTTTAAGGTGCTTCTATTATATCGTTCAGCTTTGACTATGATAGCAAGCTACCGATAGTGCTATTTGTCGGACAGCACTTCTCGGGTTCGCTATTCGAATCGATGCATCTGTCAATATGAAAGAGGGAGACAACCATAGCAATTAGAAAAACAACTTCTACGCATTCACAATCCCCACCGTCTTGACGGCAAAAAGTATAGCAATTTTGGGAGCAGTTCGGTAAATTACAAAATGAAGATGATGTAAAATAGCGGTTTTGCAATGCCGTCAAGCCACCTCCCCTTTTTCGAGGGGAGGCAAGGATGATAGTGCTTCGACGCTACACGTCCGCAGGTTAGTACATATATCTTAGGTTAGTGGCGTTTTTTTGAAGAGTCAATGTTAGAGCAGTTGCACCTATACACTCACGAAAATATTAATACCTTGTCGGTATGAAAACTGTTTTAAGCAGTGTTGGCGATATATTTCACTGTACACTTTAACAATAATAGGTTTATCAACAGACTGAAACGGCTTACCTAACATAAGCCGTTTATGTAATTCAAAACACACATATTTACTGCGGTATCTGCTTATACACCGTCAGAATTTGTGACCGCACTTCGAGCAGAATTTGCTGTCTGGCTCAAGCTCTTTTCCGCAATCAGGGCAAATCAGCTTTTCGGGCAGAGCAGGCTCAGTGTTGATCTTTTCTCCGCACCCCGAACAGAAAACGTCATCCTCCTTCAACGGCTTGCCGCATTTCGGGCAGACTTTTTCTTCGGATACCTGCTTTGCGCCGCAAATCTTGCAGAAAAGCGATCCGACAGGAAGCTGTGCGCCGCAGGAAATACAATTTACAGTCTTTTCTCTGTTCATATCAGCGCCGCACTTAGGGCAGAATGCCATATTAAGCGCTATATCCTCGTTGCAGGACGGGCATTTACGGGTGAGCGGCTTACCGCAGCTTGTGCAGAAAGCATTTCCTGCAGGCACCTCACTTTTGCAGTGAGGACATATTATATTTCCGTTTGAAGCGTTAACAAAGTCTGTTCCCACATACAAATCGTTACCGCCGCTTGCGACATATCGCTCGATATGGTCAAATATTTCTCCGGGCAGCTTTTTCTGCTGAACGGAGCCGACTATCGCAGTAACTGCAAGAGGAGCAAATACAAACCAGCCTAAAACACCTGCGCCGATTTTATCCGACCATTGACCGTTACCTATGTTGACAAGGATTCCATTGCCGGTGTCTGAAATCTGAACCTCTATGGCAGAACTCATTCCGGCGACCTTTTTCCAGCTGTCGTCTTCCTTCGCCTGAACTACATAGCCCTCTCCTGCCTTACCGCCCTGTACCACAAGGCCTTTGGAGGAACGCAGAAAATTCTGCACACTTCTGCCTATGCCCTCTATTGTTATTCCTTCCGCTTTGCGAAATACTCTTGATTCTGCCATAATGACACCTCCGTATTAATATTTATGCTTAGATTATAGCACTTTTAGTATAAATTGTCAACATACAGCCATATCAATTAGTGTAATTGCACATACGAAACTCACCGTTTTAACCTTTGCCTATATATTCGCTTACAGTGCCGACAGCGGATTTCTACTATTTTATCCAAAAAACAGCCGATATGACATTGCGAAAATCGTTAATATTTAAGCATCCGACCTGTTGACTACACGGGTTTATTGTGATAAAATATTTTTTGGAGATATTCGTGAAAACATACATGTGATGCACTTGGGTTAGTTATAGCTAATTAAGTTAGCAATATATAATATAGTTAGCTGTTACTAATCAAGCAATGCTGTACAATCTGTGTGAACGGAGCAATATGAAAGGAAAAATGTAAAATGTTTCTTACTGTCAAAGAGATAAGAAAGCACTTCGGTGAGGGCGACAGCCGTGTTGAAGTGCTCAACGGAATTGATGCCGAAATCGAAAAAGGAGAGATATGCGTACTGCTCGGCCCGTCCGGCTCGGGCAAGTCCACCCTTCTGAATATCATAGGAGGTATCGACAGCGCCGACAGCGGATATATTGCCATAAACGGCGAAAAGACCGCAGATATGAACGAGAAAAAACTGACGCTGTACCGCAGGAAGCACCTCGGATATATCTTCCAGCAGTATAATCTCATACCCAACCTCAACATCAAGGAGAATGTTGAAATAGGCGCATACTTAAGCGACAATCCGCTTGACACGGACGAAATACTGAAAACGCTCGGCCTTTACGAGCATCGGCATAAATTGCCGAATCAGCTTTCGGGCGGTCAGCAGCAGAGAACGGCAATAGGCAGAGCGATAATCAAAAATCCCGATATTCTGCTTTGCGACGAGCCTACCGGTGCGCTTGACTACAAGACCTCAAAGGATATACTCAAGCTGATAAGCGATGTAAACAAGAAGTTCGGCAATACGGTCGTAATGGTAACCCACAATGACGCTATAAAAAATATGGCGGACAGGGTAATAAAGCTGCGTGACGGCATGATAAGAAAGAATTATCTCAATGAAAACAAGATCGCCGCAGAAGATCTTGACTGGTAAGGAGGATAACGATGAGAAATCCTCTTGTTAAACGTCTGCCGAGTGAATTCAAAAACGAACTTGGCAAATATATTGTAATCTTTTTATCCATGGCGCTATCGGTATCTTTTGTATCGGGCTGGAGCGTTGCCGGCGGAAGTATGGCAACAGCTTATGACGAGAGTTTTGAGAAGTACAATATAGAGGACGGCAATTTCGAGCTTTATGCAAAGGCTGATGATGAGCTTATAAAGGCTGTCGAGGACAGCGACAGATTTGATGCTAAGATATACGAAAACTTCTATGTTGAATTTCCGACAAAGGAAGTTGACAGCACACTGCGTATATTCAAAAAGCGTACCGATATAAACCTTGAATGCCTTATGGACGGCGAATTTCCGTCAAGTGACAGCGAAATTGCCATCGACAGAATGTATGCGGACAACAACAGCCTAAAAGTCGGTGACAAGCTGACGCTTCACGGCAAAGAATACAGGATATGCGGACTTGTCGCACTGTCGGACTACAGCGCACTGTTTTCAAGCCCGTCGGATATGATGTTCGATTCGATAAAATTCGGTGTTGCGATAGTGACAGCCGATACATTCGGTACATATCCGGAGAATAAGCTGCATTATGTCTATTCGTGGAAATATGCCGAGCGTCCCGCCGATAATACTGAGGCAAAGAAGCTGTCGGAGGACTTCCTTGACAAGCTGTCCGATGAAGCCCCGAAATATATGAATGCGGTCACCGGCTACATTCCCGAATATACAAATCAGGCGATAATCTTCACGGGCGATGATATTAAGGGCGATACGACCTTTGTACAGATGTTCCTTTATATAATTGTGGTAATTATCGCATTCATCTTTGCGATAACCACGTCAAACACCATTGCAAAGGAAGCAGGCGTTATAGGTACGCTCCGTGCTACAGGCTACACAAAGTGGGAGATAGTAAGGCACTACCTTACCCTTCCTATGCTGGTCGTATTTGCAGGTGCGGTTGTCGGAAACATACTCGGCTACACGGTTTTAAAGGACTATGCGGCAAGCGCATATTATGGAAGCTACAGCCTGCCGACCTACGTTACGCTGTGGAATCCGCAGGCATTTATAAACACAACGGTAATCCCGATAATAATCGTATTCATTATCGACCTGCTGATGCTGACAAGAAAGCTGAGTCTGTCACCGCTTCAGTTTATCCGCCATGACCTTTCACGCAGAAAGAAGAAAAAGGCATTTAGGCTTAACACCAGAATCGGCATTATGAAGCGTTTCAGACTGCGTGTGCTTTTCCAGAATATGCCTAACTACATTATAATGATCATCGGCGCACTGCTTGGTAACGTTCTTGTGATGTTCGGACTTGTTTTAGACCCTGTGCTTGACAACTATCAGCAGGAGATAACCTCCAATCTGCTTGCGGATCACCAGTATCTTCTGAAGGCTCAGGTCGAAACGGAAAACAGGGACGCAGAAAAGTTTTCCGCCACAACTCTCAAAACTATCGAGGATGCGCTCAAAAGCGAGGAAATAACCGTTTACGGCATTGCGAAAAACAGCAGATACGTTGACTTGCCGCTTAGCGACAACGAGGTTTACATTTCAAATGCCTACTCGGAAAAGCACGGTATAAAGACAGGCGACGAAATAACGCTAAGGGAACAGTTCGGCTCAAAGGAATACAAGTTCAGGGTGGGCGGAATTTACTACTACCCGTCAACGCTCACGGTATTTATGGACAAGGACGCATTCAACGAAAAGTTCGACTGTGATAAAGACTATTTCACGGGCTATTTCTCGAAGTCGGAAATAAGCGATATAGACGACCTTTATATTGCGACCGAGATAACGGTTGACGATCTTACAAAGGTATCACGTCAGCTTACAAGGTCGATGGGCAATATGATGAATATCTTTGTCGTTTTCGGTGTAATAATGTATGTGCTGATAATCTATCTGCTGTCCAAGATAATAATCGAAAAGAACGCGCAGTCCATTTCTATGACAAAGATACTCGGATACAGGAACAGCGAGATAAACGGCATATATATTGCGACCACCGCTATTGTAACGGTTGTCACACTGCTTGTTACCATACCGCTGTCAGACTATGTGCTCGGTCAGCTGTTCGTAATATTCATGCGTGATTATCCGGGCTGGCTTCCCTACAGGTCTTTTGTTTCGGTATATGTAAAAACCGCTCTTATCGGCATCGGCTCATTCGCCGTTATCGCACTTGCCCTTACAAGAAAGATAAAGAAAGTGCCTCTTGCCGACGCTCTCAAGAATGTAGACGAATGACGGCAGTACAGTCGGTAAAACGCCGTTTTTGCAGGATTTACCGATAATATATTTCTTCCGCTGTTTGCCTTATGGCAGACGGCGGATTTTTTGTTGCATTGCAAGTATAAATCCCGTCAGACGCACAGAAACACTTTACAGTTATTTTTCTTGACATCACAGCGTAAAAATAATATAATAAACAATGGCGGAGTGTGTGAAAATTCCGTCCGCTATTTAATTTTAATCAAACCGAAAGGTAAGAACGACCTTGTTTATTGATATAAACGATTTAAGAATAAACTATATTGATGAGGGCGAAGATAACGGCAGAGGGGTAATTCTCCTTCTTCACGGCTGGGGCAGTAATATTACGCTGTTCAAAAATATTGTCGATATGCTGTTGCCTCATATGAGAGTGATTGCGCCCGATATGGCAGGCTTCGGTGAAAGCGACGAGCCGAAAAAGCCGTGGTGCGTTGACGATTATGTAGACTTCATCGGCACATTCTGCAAAAAGCTCGGCATCGTACCTACTGTTGTACTCGGACACAGCTTCGGCGGCAGAGTTATAATAAAGGCTGTTACCCGTGAAAAGCCCGTGCTGACTCCCGAAAAGATAATTCTTACGGACAGTGCCGGAATCAAGCCAAAGCAGAGCGTATCCTCAAAAATCAAAACACGGACATATAAAATGGGCAAGGCGGTAATGAGTACCGCACCTATGAAAAAGCTGTTTCCCGATGCCGTTGAAAATATGAGGAATAAGCGAGGCAGTGCAGATTATCTTGCGGCATCGCCTGTAATGAGGGCAACGCTTGTAAAGGTAGTAAACGAGGATCTGACTTATCTCCTGCCCGAAATAAAGCAGTCTACCCTGCTTATATGGGGCGATAAGGACGACGCTACTCCCCTGTCCGACGGGGTTAAGATGAGCGAGCTTATAAAAGACAGCGGACTTGTTACTATCGAAGGTGCGGGACACTATGCTTTTCTTGAGGGCTGGTACACATTCTCAAGAGTATTGGCATCATTCCTTGACATTAAATAAAACAGAACGGAGAATTTATTTTGGATATTTTACGTTTAATCGCCGTTGCCGTACTCGGCATGGCGCTCGGCGCATCGTGCGGGCTTAATTTTATACACTATATGCATATGTTCCAGCTGAACTCCTATCACGCCGATGAGCAGTTCAAGTGGATAGGAAAGAATATAAAAGATGTTATAATGCGCCATGTGTTTACAATAGGTGCTATACTTACATTTATTATATGCGGCGAAACAAATGCGTCCACCTGCTTTATAGCGGCGGCTTTTCTGTTCCTTGACATTGTGTTCTCTGCGCCGAAAAAAGCAAAGAAAAAGCTGGTGTTCACTCCCAGAGTAATAAGAATGACGGTGACATCGGTTATCCTTTATGTACTTTTGATCCTGCTTGTATTCCTGACGCTCGGAATGGGTTACGCTTCGCTCGCAATAACAATGTGCGTACAGATTTTAACGCTTGTTATGGCGATGCTTGCAAACCTTATCAATAAGCCGATCGAACTTATGATAAACAGGCATTATATCAATGACGCAAAGCGTATAATAAACGGTCTTCCCGACCTTACCGTAGTAGGTCTTACAGGAAGCTACGGCAAAACAAGCACAAAGTTCTATCTTGAAAAGCTGCTCGGCGCAAAGTACAACGTGCTTATGACCCCCGAAAGCTACAACACGACTATGGGTGTTGTAAAGGTTGTGCGTGGACAGCTTAACGCAACGCACGAAATATTCCTGTGCGAAATGGGCGCTAAGAATGTCGGTGAAATCAAGGAAATCTGCGATATAGTAAAGCCGAAGCACGGAATCATCACGTCAATAGGCCCTCAGCATCTCGAAACATTCAAGTCGATCGACAATATAATTAAGACAAAATTCGAGCTTGCCGACAGCCTTCCCGATAAGGACGGCATTATATTCCTCAATTACGATAACGAATATATAGCAAAGCACGATTGCAATAAGAACAAGGTGACCTATTCGCTCGGCGGCGGCACGGATTATTATGCAGACAATATTTCCGTCAGCGAGAACGGCACACAGTTCACGGTTCACAACGGTAATGAAGAAAAGCAGTTTACGACAAAACTCATCGGCAGTCACAACGTACAGAATATAGTCGGAGCGATAGCCGTTGCGAATACGCTCGGCGTTCCGTTTGCAGACCTTGTTATGCCTGTCAAGCGTCTTGAATGCGTTCCGCACAGATTGCAGATAATCAAGGGTACAAACAAGACGATAATAGACGACGCTTTCAATTCAAATCCTACAGGCGCAAAGGCGGCTCTTGATACGCTCGCCGTATTTGACGGCTTCAAGATACTTGTTTCGCCGGGAATGGTTGAGCTTGGCGAAAAGGAATACGAGCTTAACAAGCGTTTCGGAGAACAGGCGGCTGAAATATGCGACTTTGTTATCGCAGTAGGCGAACGTCAGGCAGTGCCGATAGTTGACGGTCTTAAGGCAAAGGGATACCCCGAAGAAAAGACATACGTTGCAAAGAATCTGAACGAGGCTCTTGCAAAGGTTGAAAATATAAAGACTGGCGGAGAAAAGAAGATAGTTCTTCTTGAAAACGATCTGCCGGATAATTATTGATATTGTGTGTAAAGCAAAAGTTTAAAGCGAGGGAGATACTATGGACGTATTTTGCAATTACTGCGGAGCAAAGCTGGATGTAGAACACGAAAACTGCTGTACACAGTGCGGCGCACCGTTTGACAACAATGCGGATGTAAAGGCATACCGTGAAGAAAAGAAAAGGAAAGAAGAAGAATACAGACACAGACAAGAGATGCACCAGAATGAGTATAACGCTTCACAACAGCCGTCACAGAGCAATGCAAGCAACTCTCAAAGTAACGCTTCTCAGCAGCAAAAAATCGTAAAGACAATTATAACGGTTTTCATTATAATGTTCTTTGCACCTACGGTAATAGGTATCATTATTTCCGTAATCGGCGGAATTTTCTCAATGATCGCTGACAATTTCGACAACGCCGACTACGGTTACATAGAAGAAAGTGTCGCTGAAGAATCCTCAGCAACTCAGGAGGTACAGCGGGTAAACTTCAACGAAACCGCTCAGACAGACGAATACAGCTTTATCTGCGATGAGGTTTTCAGAACAGATATTATGTACGGCGGTGCGGATAAGGGCTATATGTATGTAGCGTTCCACCTGAAAGTCAAAAACACAACAGACGAAAAGCTGTGGCTTTCCAATGACCTTAATTGCGTCTATGACGGCGATATAGGCTGCGACAGAGCGTGGGGCTTTGACGAAGGAAAGAGCTTCAGCACTTCAGTGGCTCTCTCCGCAGGAATCGGCTCAGACGGCTATGTCTGCTACATAGTTCCCGAAAACGCAAAGAGCGTTGTACTTTCATACGGCGATTACGTCAGAGTGAATATTGACCTGAGAAATCTCAGCTACAGGACGGAAAGCTCGCAAACAAGCACAGATAATACTTAATTGACATAAAGAAAGGATAAGACCATGAAAATCAGAGTAGGTGTATTTTTTGGAGGAAAAAGCGTTGAGCATGAGGTGTCCATCATATCCGCACTTCAGGCTTGCAATTCCATAAACAAGGATAAGTACGAGGTGATACCCGTATACATTACAAAGAATAATGAAATGTATGTCGGAGAAAAGATAGGAAACATCGCATCGTACAGGAATCTGAAGTCGCTTCTCAAGGAAAGCCACAGGGTGATACTTGTAAACGACGGCGGAAAGGTACAGCTTGTGCTTTATCCCGGAAAGAAGTTCGGCAACAACGTATATGCAACGATAGACGTTGCGTTCCCGATAGTACACGGTACGAACGTTGAGGACGGCGTATTCCAGGGATATTTACAGACAATCGGAGTTCCTTATGTCGGCTGTGATGTAATATCATCTGCTGTAGGTATGGATAAGTATGTTATGAAAACCGTATTCAAGGATAACGGCATACCCGTCCTTGACGGAACGGTAATCCATATAAGCGACTACGCAAAGGACGCAGACGCTGTAAAGGCGGATATTAAGGCGAAGATAGCATATCCGCTTATAGTAAAGCCGATTAATCTCGGCTCAAGCGTAGGAATTATGATAGCGCACAATGACGAACAGCTTGACGAAGCGCTTGACAACGCATTTACCTATGCTTCAAAGCTACTTGTCGAGCCTGCTATAACAAACCTTAAGGAAATCAACTGCTCGGTATGCGGCGACTATGCTACCGCTCACGCATCGGAATGCGAAGAGCCTGTAAACACCGACGAAATATTAAGCTACAAGGATAAGTATATCGCAGGCGATAAGGGCGGTAAGTCAAGCGGTATGGCAACGCTCAAGAGAAAGATACCTGCCGATATACCCGATGAAACAAGAGAGCAGATACGCACCCTTGCAGTAAAGGCGTTCAGGTGTCTGGGCGCATCGGGTACGTCAAGAATCGACTTTATGATAGATATGGACAACGGCAACGTTTATCTGAATGAAATCAACACGATTCCCGGCAGCCTTGCGTTCTATCTGTGGGAGCCTGTCGGTGTGAAATATTCCGAGCTTTTAGACGAGATGATTTCGCTTGCATTAAAGCGTGAACGTGAAAACAAGGCGCTGACATTCAGCTTTGACACCAACATTCTTGACGGATTTACAGGCGGCAAGCTTGGCGGAACAAAGGGCGGAAAGCTGTAATCACGGCGAACCGTCAAAATTATAGGTGAGTGGGCTTGCCCCTCCCGTATTCAACTGCTTTTCTGAAACGAAAAATTCGGCAGGAATAAAAAGGAGAAGTATGAAAAAAGCATATATAATCAATCTTAAATACGGTATCTGGGAAAACCAGCTCTGGCTTGAAGCCGATGATAACGAGGTAATGCAGGAAAAGTGGGAGATAGCAAAAGCAAAACTCACCGATGTTGCAACGGCTTGTCAAAGCTCCGGCGATTACTTCAACAAGGCGATAGAGCATTTCTCGCAGTACGGCTTTTCAAGAATACAGAAGTGAGCCACCGATGAAAGAAATAAAGGTTACAAAAAACGACAGCGGTCAGCGTATTGACCGCTTTTTGTCTAAATCGTTTCCGCTGGGACAGGGGCAGATTTGCAAGCTTGCCCGCAAGAACTGCATAAAGCTAAACGGCAAGAAATGTAAGCCCGACACGCATATTGCCGAAAACGATATAATAAAGCTGTTTATCCCCGATGAAATGCTGACACCGAAAGCAAAATCGGGCCCCGATGATTTTACGAATGTAAGCGATAAGATAGACATTGTATACGAGGACGAAAATATTCTGCTTGTGGATAAGCCCGTCGGAATGGTAGTCCACGAGGACGAGAGCGGCGACAGCGACACGCTTATAAACCGCATCAAAAGCTATCTTTATCACAAGGGCGAATACAGACCGGAAAACGAGCTTTCATTTGCTCCGGCACTGTGCAACCGCATAGACCGAAACACCTGCGGTATCGTAATTGCGGCGAAAAATGCCGAATCGCTCAGAATACTCAATCAGAAGATAAGGGACAGAGAGCTTACAAAGCTGTATCTGTGCATTGCCTGCGGTAAGGTAACTCCCGACAGCGCAACGCTTACCGCATATCTTGAAAAGAACAGCGACACCAACACGGTAAAAATCAGCGACAAAAAGACAAAAAACAATCTCACGATAAAGACAAAGTACAAGGTCATAGCGTACAACGGCGAAAACTCGCTGTTAAAGGTCGACCTGCTCACAGGCAGGACGCATCAGATAAGAGCGCACCTTGCGTATATAGGTCACGCTCTGCTCGGTGACGGAAAATACGGGAACAACAAGCTGAACAAAAAGTACGGCTTCAAATATCAGGCACTGTGCAGTTATGAACTGCAGTTTAAATTCACTACCGATGCCGGCTGTCTTTCCTATCTTGACGGAAAATGCTTCAAAGCAAAAGCACCCGATTTTGTTAAAATGTTCGGCGGTAACATTAAACTCTGACTGAGCGCCGCTCAGCCCGAAAGCAGTATTACGGATAAAAATGCAGGAATTTTAAAAAAATCCGAAAAAAGTGTTGACAAAACTAAAAATCCGTGCTATAATATCATAGCACGATACGGAGAGGTATCGAAGTGGTCATAACGAGGCGGTCTTGAAAACCGTTTGGGGGCAACCCCACAAGGGTTCGAATCCCTTCCTCTCCGCCATCTATATTTACACTTTCAAGGATACTACATGAGTAGTGTCCTTGAAGCTGTAAATTAAATTATATATCACACAGCAGAGCAGATGCAAGGTGCTCTACTGTGATAATATACAATTTGATACCGTCGCTTTGTTACTTTTGACTTTGACGCATCCATCACGAATTATAGCACTACAGCAACGTGTGGTATCCGCCCTTTCTTCGCTCGCTGATATTCAGCAGATACAATGTATCCCATACCGGAGAACCGGCTGTCATCGCAAAGTCTTGTTATCACAAAGTTGGCTATTCAGTTTGTACTGCCTTGTGAAAGCGGCAGGTGGGGATATACACTGCGGATTTACGCCTTGTATATCAAGTAAACAAAAACAAGAGTTTCCAGCCGACAACAAAGATGAAAATCAGCTGAAAACCCTTGCTAAAATGTATGTGATGTGCTATACTGATAGCACAATGAAAGCACTGATACACTAAGCTCGAGAGATGTGTTGGTTACATCTTTCCTGTTATCGGTAGAGTGGTTCCGGTAAGAACCGCTCTATCTGTGTTAGGTGTTTTTTTATTTATCTTATTATACTACACTTTTACAGTTTTGTCAATTCAATTGATGTAATGTATAGTATACAGAATTGACAAAAATGCGGGTGAGTGTTTGTGCAATAAGCTAATTTTTATACAAGAAAGGATGTTTTTATGAAACGTAAAATGATGAATTTACTATCCCATCGTAGCAATATGAAACGGCTTGGTCAGACCCGCTCTATTTTCAAAATGGATTTATTCAAAAAACCTTTTAGCTGTATCTTTGTTATTGATTGTCAACCTAATATTCTATACATTACAGCTTTAGGAGCAAATCCATTTGTAATAGAGGTTGAAGTAGACAATTCTTGTCAAGTTGAATGTAGCTTGAAGAACGATGACTATAATAAACTTCTGAAATACCTTAATTTGAAGTATGATCCAAAGAACCACTTTAAACCAATAAATTTTTTTACGGTATTAGATAAAAATACTCCTTATCTGTTTGAAAAAGAACCAAAATATTCAGATTGTTTGGTATTAGCTTCAAAAAATCATAAAATAAAGGAAGCGGATAAAATATACTTTATAGGCTGGCGTAACAACAGCGCTAATGATTATGTAAGTCCTGATAATAACCTCAAAACAAGATTAGCATTTGGTGACCATATGGCTGACATTTCTATAAAGAACAATATTAGTTCTAGGTGGTCGCCATATCCTGAAGATGAGGATTTATCAAAATTACAAGATTTCAGTAACACCATATGACATGCTGTTCAATGAGTAACCATCAAGTTTGCGGTTTCCTCTTCGAGAAATGATTTGATATACGTCAGAAATCGTTAATTTTGTTTCTACTTCCGTTGCAAAGAATTTCTCATCAAAAATATCAATGTTTTTACTGAGGATCTCGTTCACAGTATATCGTGGATGATTGGCATAGTCCTTGTCAACGAAAACTTTGTATCGAACGCTATCGGTAGAGCAAATGCTAAAAGCATCACCGTTTTCAAAAATACATATTATGTTTTCATCGGTTAAAACGCTCCGCTCAGGGAGTAACTTTTGAAAATCACAATTTTCATCGGAAATATTTTCTCCGATGATGGCTTTGATTGTGAATTCATCAATCTGATAATTTTCTGTAAGTGTGTAAGACATAATAAATACCTCCGTGTAGTAAAAAAAGCGTGGCTACGCTTTTTAGCGATTTTGTGCTACCAGTAGCACATTTTATTAACCTTCAGAAATAAAAAAGGTATAAATCCATTATACAAGCGGTATAACAACGATAAATCCTGCAAGTCCGATACCGAAAAATTCAGAAAACTTAATCCGGAAGGGCAAACAAAAACCGAAAAAGTCCCGCATATATCTTTAATATAGCAGTATCATATTCGTATATAAAAGATATTCTGTCTTTCTGAAGGTAGTATAACTGGGTATTGTATAGACCTTAAATTCGGGGGGCTACCCCTGTTTTTCAAAAAAATAATTCGATAAACACATTTACCCACTTGACAAATGCTGCCGATAGCGTTATTATAATTACGCAGGCTGTTTAATTCTGTGATTGTGGGATTATCAGTATGCTTATCTGAGTATTTTGTTGAAATGAGCCCGGAGTGCAAGCCGGGCTTATTTCTTTTCTTGATAAGTTTAATAACCTTCAGGCTGTAAGAATTATCCGCATAAACTTTTCTGTTGTCGTAACGCATTTTACGTTGTTTACGGACAAGGTGCAGATTGACAAGATTACTGACTATTTTCATTGCGGTGTCACGCTTGATGTTCAGCTCATCGGCGAGGTCGTTGAAGCTTTTGAAACAATATCCGAGCTTGCTGTCTATTGATTTCATAATGAGAATATAAAGGCGCAGTTCGGATGCGGAAAGTTTCTTATTGAACACATTTCTGTCTATACGGGTATAATCAGATTTTACTTTGTTCTTTTCGGGATTCAGAACGTATGTGTATGTACCTTTGCGATTGTCTTTACGATAAGCCGCAAGTATATGTGTGATGTATCCCTTTTTCATTAGGCTTTCAATTATACGAGATACTGTCTGTGTAGACTTTATACCGCAGTGTGCTGCTATAGTCTGCTGTCTGACACGCTTATATTCGTGTCCTGCTCTGCTTCGTATATTTGAATAGATTGAAAGCAAATAGGTATACACGGCAAACTCATTGTGGGTAAGTTCACTTGCGGTAATAACCGAGTTAGATATAAGAAAGTAACTCTTCATTTTCACACATCCTTGTATTTTGTTGTATTTTAACGTCTGAGCGGCTTAGTAGCCTGAACGATACTTTTATCTTCTAACGCTCTGAACGCCTTCAAATCATCGTTAAAGTCCTTATTTAAGGGTATATCATTCGATATTGTATATCCTTTAAGTGCATACTTGTCACTGAGCTGTGCCGAGGCGTGTCTGCCTGCTTCATCGTTATCCAGGCAGAGTGTAATTTCGGTAATGGGATTATTTTGTAAAAACTCATCAAGAGCAACATCAGATTTGCCACCAAGGGAAATCATAGTCAGCTGCTGCCAGGAATCCTGACCGTTTCTTATAGCATAAAATGACGCATAAGACAGCATATCAATTACAGACTCGAAAACATACAGCTTGTTCTTATTTGTGCCGATTAAAGAAAACGAATATTTCTTATCACTTCCGGGCAAATCTACACGGTATGTAGATTTATCCGATACAGAACGGCAAAACGCATACCTGTGCTGTATGACACACCTGCTTCGATGCAGATTGCCTGCTGTGTCACACCGTTCTTACTAATGCCTAACTTAGCGTGTGTTGAGGCATAGCGAGTGGCTACACCTACATTGCCGTCTGACTTATAGTAGATATAGTCGTAGTTATACTTATCGGCATAAGTCTTACCGTCTGAGCCGATATAGTTGCCGAGCATAGCAGCATAGACATTATCGCCTACTCCCCAATCTGACGCAAGCGTCTGAATCGGCAGAGCGACTAATGTCATAACTGCCGCAAGGAAAAGTCCGGTCAGCTTTTTGAATTTGTTTTTAAACATAACCTTTGTCCTTTCTTGTTTGATTTTTTGAAAATATATATAAAAAAGCAGTCCTACGGGTGCGGACTGCTTTGGATTTTCATATTCAGTTAACTTTCAGAAAAAGAAAAAGAGCTTTGAATCAATACTTTCAAAGCTCTTATTAATATTCTTTCGTTGACATATAGCGTCAACATATGTTATAATTTTCAGTGAGGGAAACCTTGGACAGTAGGCGGTCATTCACGCTCCCAAACAATGTTATTACATTGTGAAAGGAGGTGAAGCCCTTGATGTACATAACACTGGATAATCTCATTCAGATTGGTATATTCCTAACGGGATTTACTGTTATGCTTCTCGGATTATTATCTTTCATAAAAAAGAAATAATCGCCTTGTGGTCTGCTAACTAAAGGCGATTATTTTCAATTACCCAAAGGGAGCGACCGTCTATGGTTCCCTCTTTGTTTTTATTATACCACTTCTGAATAAAAAGTCAAGCAATTATCTTAAGAAGAATATTGCGTAGCCTTCAATGCTGTTACCGTTTTCGTCTTTCTTTAAATCCGGTATGGTTTCAATGTATACGTTAAAGTAATCGCCTTTTTTCATTTGACTCCATTTAAAATCAGCATCGGCAATACCTTTGACATTACGCGCAATTACTGATGGATTCATATCTTTAGAAATGACAGTAGGAGCACTCCACGAACTTTCATCCTTGATTATATCTTCTGCAAGTATCAGTCCGTAATTATTGACCGCATCGTCTATAATTACCTGTCGGATTGCTTCAAGGTCAAACGGATAACGGTATATATCGCTTACTTTACCTTTTTTCACATCTTCTTTCTTAACGTATTCGCCATTAGACAATTTGTAGCAGTTTTTGCTGTCAAACACTTCTACTACTGTGTATTCACAGCCCTCACCAAGCACCCAAGAGGTAGCATTTGTGCAGTTAATGTCACTATAAAAAGGAACATTCTCCCTAACGGTAACGACTGTAAAGTTAACTTTTTTACCCTCTGCAGGCTTAGGCGTTTCTGTTTTCTTTGTAGCGGGTGCTGCTGTCTGAGTTACCTTGCTGTCGCTCAGATAGTCGCTGTGTATAAAGCTACCGTCAGAAAGTTTGAAGTAGCCTGTATCGGTCTTGGCTGTCACTGTCACCTTGTCGTTTACGCTGTACAGCTTTACGGTTTCTGCACCGAGTACAGCTTTTTTACGGCTGTAGCAGTCGGTGTTGACATACTTAGTACCGCTTGCCTTGCTTTCGATCCATTCGGGTGCGGGCTTTGTAGTAGCGGCGGTTGTTGTCGTTGCCGGCTTTGGCTTTGCTGTTGTAGTCGCTGTAGTGGTGGTAGTGGTAGTTTCAGCCTTTTTTGTTTCCTGTGGCTTTGTAGTGGTCACTGCTGTGGTAGCTGTGGTCTGAGCAGTAGTTGTTTCGGCTTTCGGCTCGTCAATCTTGTCTATAACCGTTCCCGTCACTGCCGGAGCGGTAGTTGTGGTAACTGCCGTTTCGGGTGCAGAGGACGTTGCGGAGCTGTTCGCATTATTACCTGCCGAGCAAGCACTGGTCAGTATTACGCTGATGAGGGTTATTGTTGCGAGTATGGTGTGGGTACGTTTCATTTTTGTGTCCTCCTTTGTGGGATTTGGTCTGTTTCTTACTTGCCGAGAGCCTGCTTTATCTGTTCTTCAGATAAGCCCATAGCTTTGAGGTTGGCGAGGATTTCGGCTTCTTTTCTTCTTTCGCCTTCGGCTCTACCTTCGGCTCTGCCTGCCAGCATTGCAGAACGTTCAAGGCTTGCCTGGTCGTTTATGAATTTCTCTCTTGATATTGCATCAAATCTGAGCTGTTCATCTTTGCTGAAGTATTTCAGCTTTGTGATTGCCTTATCAAGCGTTTTATCCTGTGCTGTTTCTAACATATCGAGCTCCTCCTCCGTTTCTGCGTTCAGGAATCTTAACCAACGTTCTTTTTTACTCTGAAGATTGGTTTTCCTGTGATTGAGCTTTTCAAGTTCAAAGAACTGTAATGAGAACTTATCTGTCAATACATCGTTACACTTTTCTTCTTTTGGTACATATACCGAGTGATATTTTTCTCTGTCCGGGAACATCGAATATCCGAGAATGTTAAGCGAAATCGTTACCGGCAGTTCACTGTACGCATCGCCCGATTTTAATGAGCCGGAGAATAATCTTGACCAGTAGAATAATGCTCTGTCCGCATAGTCAGACCTCTGATTAAGCTGTATTTCTACATTTATAAGTCTGTACTTATTTTCTGCCTTGTCATTTTCGCTCTGTAATTTTACATTAAGATCAAGTCTGCTTACCTTGCCGTCGGGAGTGTCGGGCATAAGTTCATTCTTTGTTACCTGAACTTCAGCTATTTTTTCGCCCTGCGGTAAGTCAAGTATCGCATCGAGCAGTCCTATCAGAAGTTCGTTATCTCCATCGTCCGTAAACAACTTCTTGAATATTATATCCAGCTTTGCCTTTAAAATATCTCTTGCCATTTGTGCATCTCCTTTCGATTTGGCTCTATTTCCTCAAGTATATTGTACCACAAAAGCGAACAAAAGTCCAGCAGAACTATGCAAAAACATATACAAAATATAGTATTACGTTTTGTGCGTTTCGCCGATTTTTACAAATTTGTTACATTGTGCTACCTGTAGCACAAGATATATAGAAAACTGCCGCCGACCGATTATCTGTTAACGCTTCATGCTTGTTGTGGTTGTCTGTGTTTTCTGCTGTTTATTTGCTGTAGTTGCAACATTTTTATATGCAGCTATCACTTTGTTGTTCAGTTCATCGTGGAATTCCTTTGTAACCGGATTGGCGATATTCTTGTATTCACCGGCAGAATTTTTATACTGCGGCATCTGCAAAAACATTCCGTTTTCACCGTCAAAGACTTTTACACCAGACACGACAAAGCAATCATCCATTGTTATCTGAGCAAATCCTTTAAGATTGCTGTCAGGATTATTGTTAGGAAGAATCTTGACTTTCATAGCAATTGCTTCAGGTTCGCTTTTAATTACAGCAGTGTCATTGTTTTCATAGGCTGTCATTACAGCTTTGTTTATTGCTTTGCGCATTTCAGCGGTCACCGGATAGCAGTCGTCATAATACTGTTTATCTTTGCCGAGATGATTCGGCATAGCCACGTACATTCCTTTTTCAGTTTCAATTACCTTGATACCGCCAACGGCAAAGTTGCCATTGAGTACAATAGTGGCTAAAGCTTTTAACTTGCTTTCCGGGTTATCAAGCTTTGTTATTCTTGTTGTTATATTCATATAAGTACCTCCTGTTACGGATACAATCTACATCATATCCTGTTCATTACATACGATTCGGCGGCAGGTTTCAAGCATTAAAGCTTATGATGACTTTTTTCTGTTTCAGATGCGGCGTTAAGAGATATTTCCCGCACTGTTTCAAAGTCAGATTTCAAGAAACATATTGTAGTTTCCCGTGCATTGATTTTTGCGGAATATTTGATATCCTGTTCCGATAGTTGCTGAATTACTTTTTGAGCAATGCTATTGTTTTTAAATAGCTTGTATGCTACTTCGCCCTCAGCTGTCAGTTCTGCATGGTTAATGTTCCCGCATAAAATCTGAGTAGACAAAAGCCCATATTCAGACAACACCTTTTCTTTGAGTAATTGCCTGAAACGGTCGTTCAAAGGAACTGCCATATCGCAATAATTACCATCCTTGCTTTTGATTTTCGGCATTTCATAGTCTATAGTTCCGTCACGGCAGGTTATTTTAATTCCTGAGATAACAAAGCTGTCTGATAATCTGATTTCACCGACAGCAGGAATTATCTCACCATATGCTTTTGTTTTATGAAGCCTGACAGTGATTTTCATATCTACAGGCGCTTTTTCTGTGGACAGAGAAGAGGGGGTATTAACATAATTTCTTATGATAGAATTTATAATATCCTCTTTGATCTCTGAACGTGTCGGAAATGCCATATCATAGTATTTGCCGTCACTGTTACGATTACTTGGCATTGCTACATACAACGCATCGTCATCTGTGCCTATATCAATTATTCTAAATCCGTGAATAGCAATGTTATTGTTTAAAACAATCGTGGCATAAGCTTTCACCGGACTACTGTTATCTGTGTTTTTTATAACTTTTGACTGTATATCCATATAACCGTATTGTGCTACTTGTAGCACAATACGGTTTTTCACCTCTTTCTACATTTTAGGTGTGCTACCTGTAGCACATTTGATTGATCGATTGCTATTGACTATATTATCAAGAATTGGCTTGTAAGCAATGCTGACTTTTGCGATTATTCGGTCGCCGGACATCTGAAGATGATAGCAAATGCCCGAATTTTTCAATTTCTCTACATCATTCTGACTGATATATGCATAATAGTAATTCTCGTTTGCCAATTTGCAAATATCGCTGTAAACATCACCGTTCACTACATCAATAATCTCACCTTTCCACAGTTCCCCGTGCAAGCCCTTATGATTGATGTTGTTTTTGGCTTTGACAGACATTCCGCCAGCCTTTTGCCATTCGAGCAAGTTTTTATTATAATCGTCTATCAGAATATCTTTATCGGTGAGCCGATGACCGATAGCTTCTGACTTTGGTACATTCAGAGAAGTAAAAATTCTGTGTTCTTTATCAATGTTTGGCAAATATCTGTCTAACCATTTCTGCTTTTCATCCAAAGAGCAGGAGTTTACTGTTGCCGATAAAATAAAAATCTCCGCCGTACTATCATTCACCAATTGTTCAATAGCGTATACGGCGTTTTCAAAAGGCTTTAAATCAATAAAAAAACCTTTTTCAAACATTCGTTCAAGGTATAAATTTTCATCGTGAAACCTTGCTATTGTTCCATCCATGTCAATATAGATTTTTGTTCTTTCTTGTAATATGGGGATATTACCGGAGGCTACTTGTTCACTAACGCCTTCCAATTCATTTATGATTGCTTTTTCCCAATCCTCAAGATTATTCGGAAGCGAGTTTTTGGAGCACTCGGAGTTCAAACGGGATATATGCTCAAAGAATTCCTTTTCGATGCTTTTCTCACCACGAAATCCATTGAACCATTCATCAAGCAACAATTTGACAAATTTTGTAGCGAAGATATTATTCATTTCTTCTCTGTCGAGCTTTTTTGACGCATACATTGCATAATCTCCGAACCATTCTGTGATACGATCAGGTTCGGGCGTATTGTGCCTTATTTCATATCTTGCTATCAATTCGATTTTATCAACTGTGGACAACTTTTCCATATTATAATCCTTTCTCAGTCAAGTTGTGCTACCTGTAGCACAAACAATAGTGCGGTGTGAAAACACACCGCACAGCTTCATTTAATATCAGAAAACTATAAAATTAAGTTTTTTGAGTTCATAATAGCTTCTGCTTTAGATTTGTCGTCTGTAGCAACCCGAATAACCATACTACCGTCTGCTTTAGTCTGCTTTTCAAAAGGAATAGACGCATTGTTTAAAGCATTTATCTGTTCGTCAGTAGCAGAGAAGTAGTAATAATCAGATATGCCTTTTTGCTCAGGTTCATTTTCTCCGGAAGAAATAAGTTTTTCAACTTCTATCTGCCGTTTTGTCTTAGCCTTTAATTCTTCTTCCTGTGCAAACGGTTTCTGCACCTCAATCTGTGCAGTTTCAAACTGTGTCTGTATGTTCTTTAGGTCTTGTAAATGCTGCTGTTAAAATGTTTGCGCCGGAAATACGCTCAAAGCTATATGTAACAAAGCCGCAGAAAATCAAGACATCATTTTACATTCCCGAAAAGGAAGAGATTGACATGATTTACAACCGGATCAAGCATTCAAACCCGAATTTACTTAAACCTTTTCTTCTCGCCAGTCAATGCGGATTGCGTCCTTCTGAAATCTCAGCTCTGAGTGGCGATTGTATTTGCAAAGGACAAATCGAGATTAAGGCGGCAATTGTACTTGATCATCAAGGACATCCGATTAGAAAAGCTCCAAAAACCTATGCGGGTTATCGTTCTATCCCAATATCACCTCAAATGGAAAAAGTGCTTCTTAAGAATATCAATAACAGAAAAGAATCCATCTGTGGTGGTATGACTGCTAAAGAAATCGGCAATGAATGGAGAAAGTTCTTTGATACAAATACCGACCTTTATTACTTCAAATTTTATGCCTTACGACACTATTATGCCTCGAAATGCTTGCTGATGGGCATACCGCAAAGATACATAGCCGAATTGATGGGACATTCGTCAACAAATATGATTGAGCGTGTTTATCAGCACGTCTTTCCGTCCGCTATGCAAAAGTACAAGTTACTTTTGGCGGATAGTATGGATATGATTCTGGAAACTAATTGATTTAGTGGGTTCGAATCCCTTCCTCTCCGCCATAAGTCCACCGTAATTCTTAGAATTACGGTGGACTTTTTCTATGCCCGAAAACCGCTTTAAATAAGGCTTATCGGCTGTTTCGTCACATAACAAACCCCGTCACAGAGCGTTTCTGTGACGGGGTTTTGTGCTTGTATTCTGTCTTTTTCTTAATGTTTTAAAATCAATAAATGTCTTTGTTTGAAGTCGCTTTAGTTAAGCCCTGCCAGCATAATACTATGCGGCTTCACGGCAAATGTGCCTTTAGTCCGATAAAGCGGCTGAGCGTCTGCCTTTCTGCTGTCTGCGTAAATTTCCGCAGAGCGACCCGGATCGTATTTCAGCACTGCTTCTCCCGGATTTATAACCAGTATCAGCCTATCGCCGTAATGCACAGCCAATGCACCGCCGCCGAGATCTTCATATTCCAAACGACTGCGAATATCGTGTGCAGTACGCAGACGGAATTCCGGAAAGCGCTTCCGTATTGCGATAAGCCCACGGTAGTATTCCATAACACTACGATGAATGGTCACATCGTTCCACTTAATACTGTTCACGCTGTCGGGAGAATTGTAGCTGTCGTGAACATATCCTCCGGCGGGCGATGGTTTACTGCGCAGTATCTCCTGCCCTGCCTGCATGAAAGGAATTCCCTCCGAAAAAAACACAAGAGCCGCCGCCAGCTTATCTACAGATACGCACTCCTGCCCCGAAGCCTCCGGCATAGAAATTCTCAGCTTGTCAAAGAGAGTAAGATTATCGTGCGCCTCAACATAGTTCACGACCTGCTGAGGAGTATCCGTCCAGCATTCGGAACGTTTTCTCTGCACATCCATACGGTAAATTCCGCCGGATATTACAGACTTCATCATCTCCGACAGCTCCGATGCGTTACCGTTTACATAACCGCATTCCTCGTCCTCAAATACAGAGCCTTTAACACCGTCACGGAAATCGTCCGAAAACATAGCGTACTGCGGCAGCTTTACTGCGTTCTTTTTCATTGCACGAAGCCTCTCGGGCAGTGGGCTTTTTCCCCCTGTCCAGCCTTCGCCGTAAAGTATTATGGAGGGATTTATCCTGCGCAGCTTCTCAGCCGCAGTATTCAGCGTATGAATATCAAGCAGACCCATAAGGTCAAAACGGAATCCGTCCAGCTTGTACTCCTTTGCCAGATAGCAAAGGCTGTCCACGATGAAGCGGCTTGCCATAGCACGCTCGCTCGCAAATTCGTTTCCGCACGCAGAACCGTTCGAAAGACTTCCGTCCTTGTTGTAACGGTAGTAGTACTTAGGAAAGGTCTTTGCAAACGGGGAATCTTCCGTGCTGTAGGTGTGGTTGTAAACAACATCCATTATCACACCCATTCCCTTTTGATGTACTGCGTGGATAAGCTCCTTGAACTGTCTTACCCTGGCAGTGCCGTTGTTGGGGTCGGTGGTGTAGCTTCCCTCCGGAATGTTGTAGTTGAGCGGATCGTATCCCCAGTTGAAGCCTGCCTCGGGGTCGTTCTCGTCTATAGTCTGTGAGTCGAACACCGGAAGCAGATGAATATGCGTAACACCAAGCGAAGCAATGTAGTCAAGTCCCACAGTGTCACTGAAACTGTTCGTCACTCTGTTCTCACAGAACGCACCGAACTTTCCTCTAAGGCAGAAATTGGCACTTTTATCGGAGGAGAAATCACGGACATGAAGTTCATATATCAATGCGTCCGTGTAGCTTTCAAGTGTAACAGGACGGTCGCTGTCCCAGCCGGCAGGATCTGTCCGCATAAGATCGACTACCATTCCTCTGATGCCGTTTGCACCTGCTGAGCGTGCGTAAATATCTATCGTTTCACGGGTCGAACCGTCAAAGGTGAATTCATAGGTATAGTACATTCCGTGCAGGTCGCCGGGTACGGTAACCTCCCATACGCCTTTGTCCTTGCTCATTTCAGTAACGGAATGCGGCAGATTTGCCTTTGCGCTGAGATACAGCTTCAGCACGGCTCTCTGTGCCGTCGGGCTCCACACTCTGAACGTAGTCTGAGCCTCAGAATAAAGTGCGCCAAGCTCCCCGTCATACGCATATTCCTTGTCGATAAGGTCAAAATCAGGCATTATATCCATAATTACCTCCGTAGTTATTTTCCGGTAAGAAATGCAATGCTGTACGCAGGCATTGTAAGGCCGCCGTCCAGCAGGACCTCCTCGCCGGAATCCACAGTAAGATATCCTCGTATCTGCATTTCGGAAAGTCCGTCAAGCTCCGTGATTTCTTTGCTTTCATCGGAGTAGTTATAAACAATCACAATACTGTCGCCGTCAAATGTGCGGCGCACTGCCGCAATATCCTGTCCCGGCACTGTCAGCACTTCGGTCGTGCCTCTTGCAATGCAGGGGTTTTCGTTGCGTATCCTGAGCGCACGCTTGTAGTAATTCAGTATGGAATTTTCGTCCGCAAGCTGTGTCTGCACATCGGCAAAACGGTTTTCCTGCCGCTCCATATCAGGCGGTCCGTATGTAAGTCCCGTACCCTCGCTGTCCCATATCATCGGGGCACGCTTATTCTCGTCACGTCCGCTTCCGGAAAGGCCTATCTCATCACCGTAATACACGAAAGGCGAACCGGACATTGTGAGCAGTAATCCTGCCGCCGCCTTTATTTTCGTTTCGTTATATCCGAGTATGCCTGCGCCACGGTTGGTATCGTGATTTCCTATGAACGGTGCGTCGATTGCGGTATCGCTGTAGGAAGCCAGCTTCTGCTCGACAGTCACCATTGCCTGTGCAAAGGATTTTACCGAGTTATCAGCACCCTTACCGTTGATCGTCTTGGCGATTTTTCCGCTTTCCTGTGCCATAGTGAAGCCGAATACGCTGTCAATCCCGGAGCTGTAGTATTTAGTATAGTTTGTAAAACTCTCCCACACCTCTCCGACAACGTAGCATTTCGGGTCAACCGTCTTGCAGTGCTTCATAAACTGCTCCAGCACCTCGATATTCTTTTCGGGGTTGCCGCTGAAATACTCCTTGACGGCATCCAGACGGAATCCGCCTGCACCCTTTTCCAGCCAGAAGTCAGCTATCTTCTCAAACTCACTGCGTACCGCAGAATTATCAAGATTAAGCTCCGGCATCTGCTCCGAGAAAACCGCCTGATACCACCGGTTCGAGCCGATTCGGTACCAGGAGTTCGATCCGACAGGCTTCTCGTCCGTAAAATAATAATAGTCGATGTATTTATCATGCACAGGGCAGATATTATCGTTAAAGCAGGGCTTGTCTTTAGCCGCACCGCACGGTTCGCTTCGCAGGCTCTTTGAAGCGTGCCGGAACCACTCGTGCTCGTTGGAACTGTGATTCATCACAAGGTCTATAAGCAGCTTTATTCCACGCTTTTTGCACTCTGCGGCAAGCTTCTCAAAATCCTCCATAGTGCCGTACTGCTCGTCAATGGCATAATAATCCTTTACGCTGTACTTGTGGTAGGAATCCGACGGCATTATGGGCGAAAGCCATATACCGTTGAAGCCCATATCCTGTATATAGTCCAGTCGGGATGTGACTCCTGCAAGATCACCTATGCCGTCACCGTTGCTGTCACAGAACGAATAAACGAACACCTGGTAGTAATTACGGTAGTTATCGTCTATCACATTAAGTTCGTGTTCGTAACGGTATGACGGAGCCTGCGGCTGTGAACTTTCCGACATAGTTTCCTCCGGGCTACTGCACCCGGATAAAAGAATAGCCGCCGCCGTAACAGCGGCTGCGGCTGAAAGTAAAAATCTTGTATTTTTCATTTGTCTTCCTCGGGCAAAATTCTCTTGGCTATCAATTTCACGGATTCTCTCTCAATAAGTTCGGGGCGAAGGCTGACCGCTTCTATTGAGATACCGCTGTTCATCTGCTGAAGCATTACGAATGCGGTCTTTCCGATATGTATTCGGTTCTGATACATCGTTGTAATACGGGGTTGCGAATATTCTGACACGGGGAGGTTATCGTAGCCCGTCACGCTTATATCCGTAGGTACGACATAGCCTGCCTTTTCAAGCTCCTGCACTGCAGAGCAAGCTAACAGGTCGCTGATACAAACCACTGCTGTGACTCCTGTCTGAGCAATCGGAAGAATCCTCTTTCGTGTGCCCTTTGCAGAGAAATGTCCGTATCTGACAGCATCTTTATCCTCCTCAAGCCCAAGCTCTTTCAGTGCGTCTGAATACGCCTGATAGCGTTCCTGCGTGACGATACTGTCCTCCTCGCCGCCTAAAAATCCGATCCTGTCATGACCTCTCATCCAGAGATACTGCACCATCTGCCGAATTCCCTCTGCGCTGTCACAGCCGACACGAGCCGCCAGCTGATAATCAACATTGTTATCAAGTATCACAAGCGGAATATTCAGACTGCGTATATGCTCAATAAACACATGGTGCGGCTTGAAGCCGAGGAAAACCGCTCCCTCGCAGTTCCCCCCCGACACGATAGAATAGTAGTTGCCGCTTTTCAACTCGGCATTGCTTATCGCAGTGATATTTACTCCGATACCGTGCTCCGCAGCAGCGACCTGTAATCCGAGAATGATCTCATAGCCGAACTGATCTACCTTGTCATAGTGGATACTTCCGTAGATAAAGACAACTATCGACTTAGTATATGAAACGTGCTTCGCCTTTACCTGATACCCCATCTCGCCGGCACAGGCAAGCACACGCTCACGGGTCTTTTCGCTGATGTCGGTAGCCCCTGAGATTGCCTTCGAAACTGTGCTCTTTGCCATACCGAGCCTGTCGGCAATATCCTGGATAGTTACGTTCTTAACGGCCATAAGATCCCCCCCCGGAAAAGCGATTTTGCTTTATAATAGATATTAGCCCTTTACCGCACCGCCGGTAACACCGCCGACATAGTACTTCTGCATAACTATGAACAGCGCACCGATAGGAATGGATACCAGTACTGCCGCCGCAGCGAACTGCGTATAGTAGGTACCGATGAACTCACGCTCAAGCATCTTGAACATACCAAGCGCAACAGTATAGCTGTCATAGTTTGCACCGCAGATCATACTCGGGAAGATGTAGTCAACCCAGGGAGCCATGAATGTAGTGAGTACCGTGTATACGATGATGGGCTTTGAAAGCGGGATAGTGATGCGGAAGAACACCTGTGACCTGGTTGCACCGTCAAGGTACGCAGATTCGTCAAGGGATTTCGGGATAGTATCGAAGAATCCCTTTGCGATGTAATAGGTAAGTCCGGAACCGCAGATGTAAACCAGCGTCAGACAAACAAGCGGATTCTCGGTAAGGCCGAGTCCCTTAAGGATATAATAGATAGCGACCATGGACATGAATCCGGGGAACATTCCGAGAATCAGTGCAATGTTCATCATCGGCTTACGCATCTTGAATCTCAGTCGGCTGAGAGCGTAGGACACCGCAAGCACAATGAACGTTGAGCCTATGCAGGATACCACCGCCACAATAAACGTGTTGATAAACCATTTTGTGAACTTGAACTGCTGATCCACCAAGATTAGCTTCGAGTAGTTATCAAGCGTGAAGCTCTTGGGCCAGAAGTAGCTTGTATATGAACCGGGCTCTGCACGAAATGACGTCAGGATTATCCACAAAAGCGGAAGTATCCACATCAGACCCAGTATCAGCAGCACGATCTGGATAACGATATTGATCGTGCGCTGTTTTCTGTGATAGGAATAGGATTGTTTTCTTATCTCTCTCATTACTGGAACGCCTCCTCATTTTTATAGGATGCGGATCTGCGGAAGGTTATCAGCGAAAGCAACGAGCAGATAATGAATACCAGGATACCTATCGTTGCGGCGTAGCTGTAATCCCTCGAGTTGACCGTCAGCTTATACAGCCAGGTAACGAGCAGATCGGTCTTTCCTGCCTGGTAGTAATCCAGTGTTGCCGGAGTACCGCCGGTAAGGAAGTAGATAACGTTGAAGTTGTTTATATTGCCGACAAGCTGTGTAATAAGGTAAGGTGTAGTAACGAACAAGACATACGGCATAGTTATCTTTCTGAACATTACAAACGGAGAAGCACCGTCTATCCTTGCCGCCTCGTACAGATCGTCGGGGATATTCATAAGGATACCCGAAACGATAAGCATCGTATACGGAATACCTATCCACAGGTTTACGGCTATGATCGTCGTTCTCGCCCACATCGGATCGGTGAAGAACGGCAGCGGAGTTGAAATCCATCCAAGCTCCTGAAGAAGTACGTTCACAGGACCTGCCTCAGCAAAAACATTCTTCATTACCAGCAGTGAAACGAACTGCGGTACTGCAATGGCGAGTACGAAGAGCGTTCTGTAGAATGACTTGAACTTGACACCCTTCTTGTTGATGAGCATTGCAAGAATTATTCCGAGGAAGTAGTTAAGGAATGTTGCGAGAAACGCCCATACCAGCGTCCAGCCGAGTACCGGCCAGAAAGTGTTGCCGATAGTGGAATTGCTTCCGAGAATAGTCTTGAAGTTATCAAATTCTATCCAGGTGAACAGATTTGCAGGCACCTGGTGATCCTTATCATAGTTGGTGAACGCAAGCGAAATCATATAGACCAGCGGAACTATCGTGAATACTACGATGCCGGATACGGGAATGAACAGCAGCGTCTTGTGGAACTGTTCGTCCAGAAGCGACTTTAAATCGTCCACGAAGCCCGGCAGCTTCTTGCCGGATTTTTTAATCTGCTGTGCGCTGTACGCCGCCTTTATGTTATGCACCCACATAAATATGAATGCCAGAGTTACGAACAGTGCAAATATTCCGTAAAGGAGAATAAGCATTGAGTTGTCGCCGTTTTCACGCATTACGTCAATGCCGAGCGTTTCGTCGAAGTACCAGCCTCTCTGCACAGTACCGAGATTTCTGAGCCCTGCTATAAAGCCGATTCCCGAATCAATCATAAAGCCGATATACGCTACCTCTGCGGCAATGAATATCAGTCCCTTGATTATCTGTCCTCGGAACAGGTTGCCTGCACCCATTATAATATATGAGAGCTTGGTGAGAATGTCGCCGTGAACAAAGGTGCTTCCAAGCCATCTAAGACCCCTGCCGATCATTTTTATAAAACGCCATACGGCACCGGGCGCCCCGATTACAAAATTAGCGACGCCTTTTCCGATGGCTACAAAAAATTCTGCTATTTTAACAAGTATTTTCTTGTACCACGGAAGAGCGTAAAAATTAAGACTTGTCATTGCAGTTACCTCCTTGAATAGTATTGTCGCTTTGTGCAGTTTCAATGCAGCCTGCTGGAGGATCTACTTGACGTAAATAATAACCGGATAAAATTATACAACCGATATTGCTCTGTGTCAAGTATTCAGGAAGCATTGAAACTGCATAAAGCACGTTCCGATTCTGTGGGCGGCTGTCACGCCGCCCACGAAATGGAACCTGGAGAAACATATATACTTATTGGTGAATTACCTTAAATGCTTTTTATCAGCTGAGTGTTGCGAGAACTGCCTCAACATAAGCGTTCAGCTTATCCTGAAGATTGCTCTTTGTGCAGGTACCTGCGATAATCTCCTGACCGAAAGCCTCAGCGGGTGTCCAGAAGTTCTGGCACTGACCGATAGAAGTCTGAACGGTTGAGTACTTAGCCTGCTGTGCAAGAGCGCCTACAGCGATGTTGGAGTTCATAGTAGCTGTGTCGCTTGCAAGCTCAACGTTTGTGGGAGCGTATGAACGAGCCTCGAATCTGGTCTTTTGGTTGTCCTTATTAGTGAGCCACTCAGCAAGAGCCATAGCGTCAAGCGGGTTCTTGGTTTCAGCGTTTACACCCATGATCTTGAAGTTAGCCATACTGCCCATCTGAACGGTTTCGCCGTTTGAGAGTTTGAATTCGGGGAGCTTTGTAGCTGCGTAGTTATCGCCGAGAGATTTCTGGATTTCGCCTGCGTTCCATACACCGGAAACTGCAGCTGCCAGAGTGCCTTCTGCAAAGCCTGACTTTACAAGCGAGTCATCGAAGTTGGAGCCGAACTTGGGGTTAGCTACCAGGTCGATAAGATATTCGCCTACCATATAGCCACGCTCGTTGTTGAAATCGCACTTTGTGGGATCGGTTCCGTCATCACCGAAGAGCTTGCATCCTGCGCCGAAGAAGAAGCCTGCCTGATACCAGCCGTTATCTGTATCGAATGCGAAGTTTGTTGTAACGCCGTCGATATTCTTTGACATAATGCCTTCGATTGACTTTACATCGTCCTCAGTCAGCTTGGACTTGTCGTAGTACATAAAGTAGGTATCGGATACATAAGGGTAGCCGTAAAGCTCGCCGTTTACCGAAGCCGCTGAAATAGATGATTCAGAGTTTTCAGCAACAATCTGATCCTTGTTCTTTGTTACTCTGTAGAGTGCGCCTGCGTTCACCAGTATAGCTGTCTGGTCTGAAGCGAAAGCGAATACGTCAGCCGCTGCCGAGATGTCCTTATTGACTTCCTTCTGAGCGTCTGCCTCGCTGACAACGCCGAAGGTGAATGTGTAGGTCTTTTCGGGATTTGCAGCCGCAAATTCGTCACACATCTTCTTGAGCAGTTCCTGGTCCTCCTGCGGGCCCCATACCGTGAGGCTAACCTTCTCATTGCCGGCAGTGGATTCGCCGCCGCCTGAAGAAGCTGTGCTGTTGCCTGCCGCAGAGCCGCTGTCCGTGCTGCTTGTGCCGCTTGTGCTGTTGCTTGAGCAGCCGACCAGCATTACGCCTGCCATTGTCATAGAAGCTATCGCTGTCATGATCTTCCTGTACTTCATAATTAATTCCTCCTGAATATAATCACTTGCTTTTTTTATTGCATTTCGAAACTTTCGCCTTGTTTCGAAACAAAAATCCTAAAATCAAATGCAGGCTGTCTGTGCTACCCTGCTGATTCGGTTTTGTTTCGAAATTTGATTACTTGGTTCGAATTCTGGTTTAATTATAACAGATTTTTTCGGTCTGTCAAGCGAATTTATACAATAAATCTTAAAAATTCAAAAAACAATTGTAAATTTGTCATAATAGCCAATTACCATCTGTCGCTTTTGTGAATAATGGCAACGTTTCCGGTGAAACGTTGTTACAATCCATATAACACGTTTCACTGCAAACGAAACCGAAAATAAAATCCGATACAAAACTCAGTGAATTACACCTTGCCGATATGCCATATATCCTTTGCATATTCAGCAATGGTGCGATCTGAGCTGAACTTACCCGCAGAGCAGATATTCAGCCAGCACTTCTTTGCGAACGCAAGTTCGTTGCTGTAGTCACGGTTTACTGCCAGCTTTGCCTTAACGTAGCTGTCAAGGTCGCCCAGAAGGTAGTAATGATCGGGAACGTGCCAGCTTGCGCCCTCCATAAGTGCGAAATAAAGTTCTCTGAACACGCCGCTTCCGCCGTCGGAAACGGTACCGTCAATAAGTGCGGATACCACACGCTTGATTTTCGGATCGCTCTCTGTAATGTCACGGGGAACATAGTCCGGCATAATCTTCTCCAGTTCCTCTACAGTCGCACCGAAGATATATTCGTTCTCCGCACCGGCTTCCTCGGCAATCTCAACGTTAGCGCCGTCCAGTGTGCCGAGCGTAACTGCGCCGTTGAGCATAAACTTCATATTGCCTGTACCCGACGCTTCTGTGCCCGCCGTAGAAATCTGCTCGGAAATATCAGCCGCAGCCACCAGCTTCTCCGCATAGGAAACACGGTAATTGCTCACAAATACCACTCTCAGCAGATTCTTTGTATCCGGGTCGGAGTTCACAAGTTTTCCTACCTCGTTAATAAACTTGATAATGCCTTTTGCACGGTAATATCCGGGTGCGGACTTTGCACCGAAAATGAATGTAGTGGGAGTGAAATCTCTGAGATTTCCGTCCTTTATCTCGTAGTAAAGATACAGTATCGAGAATGCGTTCAGAAGCTGACGCTTGTATTCATGCAGACGCTTGATCTGAATATCAAAAACGGATTTCGGGTCGATTTCAACTCCCTCCGATTTCTTGATAAAGTCGGCAAGCTGCTGCTTCTTGGCGTGCTTTATATCTATAAAGCGGCGAAGCACGCTCTCATCGTCCGCATACTTCTTAAGGCCGCTTAGCTTGTCAAGATCGGTTACCCAACTGTCATCACCGAGCAGTTCGGTAATGAGTGCGGAAAGCTCACGGTTGCACAAAGCAAGCCATCTGCGCTGTGTGATGCCGTTTGTCTTGTTCTGGAATCTCTCGGGGTACAGCTCGTACCAGTCCTTCAGCACGGTGGTCTTTAACAGCTCTGTGTGTATAGCTGCAACGCCGTTCACATAGGAAGAACCGAATACCGCAATATTCGCCATATGCACGGTGCCGTTCTTTATAAGACGCATAACCGCACGCTTATCCTGCGGAACATTCCTGCGGTGCATTTCTGATTCGAATGCCTCGTTAAGCATTATCATCACGCTGTACACCTCGGGGACTATTCGTTCAATAAGTCTGCTGTCCCACTTCTCAAGCGCTTCCTGCATTATGGTATGGTTGGTGTAGTTGAACACCTTCTTTGCCGCTTCGAAAGCCTTGTCAAACTTCCAGCCCTCGTCACGCATTACCACACGGATAAACTCCGGCAGAGCGATAACGGGGTGAGTATCGTTCATCTGAATGCAATTGTAATCTGCAAAATTCTCCATCGTGCCGAAAATCGCCTTATGCTTTCTGATAAGATCGGCAACTGCGGCGGCACTGAAGAAATATTCCTGCTTCAGTCTGAGTATCTTTCCTGCCTCTGTTTCGTCATTGGGATAAAGCACACGGGAAATATCCTCGGCGGCACGCTTCTTTTCTCCGGCTTCGGTGAACTTACTGCGGTTGAACAGGTCAAAATCGAACTCATCGTCGGTTTCAGCCTGCCAGAGTCGCAGAGTGCCTACATTCTCGGTGCCGTATCCGATAACGGGATAGTCATAGGGAACTGCGTTCACATCGCCGTCAGCGAAGTGTATCACAACAGTTTCCTGCTCACGACGAACGCTCCACGGGTCGCCGTATCTCTGCCAATCGTCTGCGGTTTCGGTCTGGAATCCGTCCTTGATACCCTGCTTGAACAGGCCGTACTTATAGCGTATTCCGTAGCCGTCTAGAGGAAGATCAAGTGCAGCCGCACTGTCGAGGAAGCAAGCCGCAAGTCTGCCCAGACCGCCGTTACCGAGAGCGGCATCCTCGACCTCCTCAAATTCGGAAATATCCACGCCGAGCGCTTTCAGTTCCTCGGCTGTGCTGTCAAGTATCCCAAGACACAGCAGGTTGTTGTATATTGCACGACCCACCAGGAACTCCATAGAGAGATAGCTTGCCTTGCGTGCATTATCGTGTGCCGTGCGGCTCTTGTCCCACACGGGAGAAAGCTCCTCCATAACGAGCTTTGAAACTGCGCAGTGCAGTTGATTTGCCGTCAGCTCCTTCGGCTGTGCGTGATATTCCTTCTCACAGAGGGAAACGAGCTTCTCCTTGAAATTTTCAATTTTCATATTATGCTCCTTTCAATTATCTTTTTTTTCTTGATTTTTTAACGGGAGGTTTTCTGTTGCATATTTCGGTCAGTCTGTCGAGATACGCCGCACTCTTAGCGGTAAAGTCGCTCTCCAGTGTCCTCCAGCGCCAGTTATTTCCGATGGTGGAGGGAATGTTTATGCGTGCCTCGGTTCCGAATCCGCACAGTTCCTGCATTGTAGTCATAGCCATATCCGCGGTGCTTTTCCAGGCAATGTCGATGAATGCCTCAGGCAGTTCGGCCGCATGGCGCACCCCGAGATATTCTTTCACGAACTGCTTTGTTTTACGATCAAGGCTGTTGAACCAGCCAAGCGCCGTATCGCTGTCGTGAGTGGAGGTATACACAACGCAGTTCTGCGATGTGTAGTTCTGCGGAAGATACTCGCTCTTTCCTGTAGGGTCAAAAGCAAACTGCAGTACCTTCATTCCGGGATAAGCCGCCTGCTTGAGAAGTTTTCTCACAGACGGAGTGATTATTCCAAGATCCTCCGCTATGATACCGCCCTTTCCGGTTTCTCTCTTTATGACATTGAACAGATCGTATTTCGGGCCATCGTGCCACTCGCCGCCGTGTGCGATCTTGCTGCCGAACGGGATGGCATAGTAGCTGTTGAAACCGATGAAGTGATCTATACGGACAATATCATACAGCTTCTTTGCGAAGCTCATTCTGCCGACCCACCAGCGATAGTTTTCCTGCTTCATTCTGTCCCAGTCGTAGATGGGATTTCCCCACAACTGCCCGTCCTCCGAGAATGCGTCCGGAGGGAATCCCGCAACGACGGTAGGCACTCTGTCACGGTCAAGCTGAAACAGCTGTGGTTCGCACCAGACATCAGCACTGTCAAGGGCGCAGTATATCGGAATATCGCCGATAATCTGTATCCCGTTGTCATTTGCGTACTTCTTCAACTTGTACCACTGACGGAAGAACTCAAACTGAAGGAATGCGTAGAACTCCATATCCTTTGCGTACTTCTTCTTTGCGGAATATACCGCTGTTACGTCACGCAGGCGAAGCGGTGTTTCCCACTCGCACCAGCTTTTACCGCCGTGTGCATCCTTTAGTGCCATGAACAGCGTGTAATTCTCAAGCCAGGGATTTTCGGCAACGAATGCCTTATATTCTTCGGAAACGTTACCATTCCTTCCCTTAGAAAAGCGCCCGAATGCGAGCCTCATCACTTTATAGAAGTTCTCGTACATCGTGGCGTAGTCGATATATCTCGGATCCTCGCACCAGTTTATATCCGCATATTCCTTATGCTTCAGAAGCCCCTCCTCCTCCAGCGTCTCAAGGCTGATGAAGTAAGGATTTCCGGCATATATGGAAAAGCTCTGGTACGGCGAATCGCCAAAGCTCGTCTGTGACAGCGGAAGTATCTGCCACAGACTCTGACCGGCGCTTCTGAGCCAGTCAACGAAATTATAGGCTTCCCTGCCCATCGTGCCGATGCCGTATTTGTTCGGCAGTGACGCAATGTGCAGTAAGATACCGCTTTTTCTCATGTTGACCTCCAACAAAATCTATATTCTGCCCATTGAGCCGCCCGATCTGAACTGCGCCCTTAGCGTTACATGGCTCGCCTCGGCGCCGTCTTCGATCATATTCACCAGCATACGCACAGACAGACTTGAAATCTGGTGGATCGGCTGAGCTAATGTTGCTATTCTGGGGTTGCTGTATTCAGACAGTTCGATTCCGTCGAAGCCAAGCACCGAAATATCCTCCGGCACACGCTTTCCCATATCGAGAAATGCCCGTACAGCACCCACGGCGATAATATCCGACATTGCGAACACCGCCGTCATACCCTTGCACTTATGATAAAGAGCCACTGCCGCTTCATACGCAGAACCGAACGTATATGCACAAAGCTCGCTGTCGGGAATATCCGCACCACGCTCAGAGCATACACTGCAAAAACCGCCGTAACGCAATCCCGAAGGACCGTAGGAGCTGAGGTCGCCGCCGAGTATCCCGACTTTTTTGTGGCCACGGTCGAACAGCTGTTCAGCCGCCACCCTGCCGCCGTCATAGTCGTCAACACTGACGGAGGAAAGGTTTTCAAAGCCAAGCTCCTCTGCGTTTGCCGTACTCAGTATACAGGGCAGTTTTATCCGTGCAAAGCTTCTTTTGAAGTTTCGCATATCGCCGCCGAGAAATATCACCCCGGCAGGTCTCAGCTCCGTGCAGAGCCTTGACGCAAACTGCACCTCGTCCTCCTGCTCGTCAATGTGATTCACTGCGATCTGGAATCCTGCGGAAGAAGCCGCTATCTGTATCTGCTCGATGAGCGGTGAAAAGAACAGGTTACTGCTGCCGTTAACGATGAGCAGTATGGTCTTTTCTGCGCTCCTGCGCATACGGCGTGCATTGCCGTTAGGCGTGTAGTTATACTGACGGATAACCTCGTTTATGCGTTCTTTGGTCTGTTCGCTTATCTCATTACTGCCGTTAAGCGCCCGTGAAACCGTGCTCACGCCGCAGCCGGCAAGTCTTGCAATATCCTTTATAGTCAATGGCTCACCTGTTGTCTGAATCAAATTACCGAAAACGTTTCCGGCAGTTTGATTGTAGCATAAATCCAACGTTTTTTCAAGAGATTCTGAAAATTTTCCGTTTTGCACAATTCCGTAGCGTATTCTTCGGTAAATACGCACAATTCCTGTTTTGGAAGTGCTTTCCGAATTATCGGGAAATGTGCGGATGATAAACAGAGTTATTATGCCGGAGTGCTGTTTTGCCGTGCAACCGCCCTGCGACCCGTTTTTTTAATTTTTTATCTAAGAAATTGTGTCACGCCTATATTTCGCTCTGTATTCCGAACAGAAGAACCGACATCGTGCTATCGGAAAATTATATAATTATCCTTGACAAATACCCCAGGGGAGTATATAATAAAAATACCCCGTGAGGGTATATTAAAGCTACAGCAAAAATTCAGAGGTAACGCTATGAGTGAAAATAAAATCGAAAATAAAAGAGTGGTCAAAAAAGTCTGTCCGTGTTGTGAAAAGCATACCGTAAGGGACGAAAAGCACAAAAAGGCGCTTCTTAACCGCCTTAAACGCATTGAAGGGCAGGTGCGTGGCATCGAGGCTATGATTGAGAATGACGCATACTGCAACGATGTGCTTATTCAATCCGCCGCCGTCAATGCCGCAATGAACGCCTTCAATAAGGAACTGCTGGCAAGTCATATAAGAGGTTGCGTTGCAAGAGATATAAGAGAAGGCAAGGACGAGGTCATAGACGAGCTTGTCGCAACTCTGCAAAAGCTGATGAAATAGCGTCAGACGGACATAATATAAAGATATACAGCAAAAGAAAGAGGGTCTTATTATGGAGCAGTACGATGTCACAGGCATGAGCTGTGCCGCCTGCAGTGCAAGAGTGGAAAAAGCGGTCGGCAAGGTGAAGGGTGTAACCTCGTGCTCGGTGAGCCTGCTTACAAATTCAATGGGTGTCGAGGGTACTGCGTCACCGCAGGAAATAATCACTGCCGTTGAAAAGGCAGGCTACGGCGCAAGGCTGAAAGGCGCAAAAACGGAAAATAACGATACCGATGCCGGTGCCGGTTCACTGCGTGATACCGAAACGCCGGAACTTAGAAAAAGGCTTATAGCGTCACTCGTTTTTCTTGTGATACTGATGTACTTCTCAATGGGGCATATGATGTGGGGATTTCCGCTTCCCTCGTGGTTTGACGGAAACCATGTCGCTATGGGTCTTGTGCAGCTGCTTCTAAGCGCAATTATAATGATTATAAACGGCAAGTTCTTTATAAACGGCTTCAGGGGTTTTGTCAACCGCTCACCGAATATGGATACGCTTGTGGCGCTCGGCTCTGGTGCGTCATTTTTATGGAGCGTATATGCCCTGTTTATGATGACCGATGCACAGCTTCACCAAAATGCAGATGCCGTTATGATGTATATGGACGAGTTCTATTTCGAATCGGCGGCTATGATACTGACGCTAATCACGGTCGGAAAACTGCTCGAAGCCCGTTCAAAAGGCAAAACCACCGATGCGTTGAAAGGGCTTGTAAGCCTCGCCCCTAAGACCGCAAACGTAATAAGGAACGGCACGGAGCATACCGTTCCTGCCAAAGAAGTGATGAAGGGCGATATATTCGTCGTGCGTCCCGGCGAAAGCATACCCGTTGACGCAGTAGTAACAGACGGCGAAAGCACGGTCAACGAATCCGCACTGACAGGCGAAAGCATACCTGTTGATAAGACGGTCGGAGATAATGTTTCGGCGGCTACCATAAATCAGACGGGCTTCATCACCTGCAGGGCTACACGTGTAGGCGAGGATACCACCTTATCGCAGATAATAAAAATGGTGAGCGATGCGGCGGCAACAAAAGCGCCCGTTGCGAAGATCGCCGACAAGGTATCGGGGATATTTGTTCCGACCGTTATTGCAATTGCCGTTGTCACTACAATAGTGTGGCTGTTACTCGGACAGGATTTCGCTTATGCTCTGGCAAGAGGAATATCGGTGCTTGTGATAAGCTGTCCGTGTGCGCTCGGACTTGCCACTCCAGTTGCGATTATGGTCGGCAACGGTGTCGGCGCAAAGAACGGTATTCTTTTCAAGACCGCCGTTTCGCTTGAGCAGACGGGAAAAACTCAGATAGCCGTACTTGATAAAACAGGCACAGTAACAGCAGGAGAGCCGGTCGTAACGGATATAATCCCTGCAGAAGATGTTGCCGAAAACGAGCTTCTTAGCCTTGCGCTGTCGCTTGAAGCAAAGAGCGAACACCCGCTTGCGAAAGCAATAAACGTTTACGGCTCACAGCACGAAATAACGGCACAGAATGTCGATAATTTCAAGGCGCTCAGTGGAAACGGACTTACAGCTACCATCGGCAGTGATACGCTTTACGGCGGAAGTCTTAAGTTCATCGGTGAAAAGATCGCTGTCGGTGACAGAATAAAATCCGAAGCGGACCGTCTTTCAGGCGAGGGTAAGACTCCCCTGCTTTTCTGCAAAAACAACCGTATGCTCGGTATGATAGCAGTAGCCGATACGATAAAGAGTGACAGCCCCGATGCAGTAAAACAGCTCAGAAATATGGGCATACGGGTAATAATGCTGACAGGCGATAACGAGCGTACCGCAAAGGCTGTAGCCAAAAAAGCAGGCATTGACGAGGTGATAGCAGGCGTTCTCCCCGATGGAAAAGAGGCGGTCATCCGCTCGCTCAAGGCACAGGGTAAGGTCGCTATGATAGGCGACGGCATAAATGACGCACCTGCGCTTACCGCCGCAGATACAGGCATCGCTATAGGCGCAGGAACAGACGTTGCGATAGATGCCGCCGATGTTGTGCTGATGAAAAGCAGGCTTACCGATGTTCCTGCGGCAATAAGGCTTTCCCGCTCGTCACTGCGTAATATACACGAAAATCTTTTCTGGGCGTTCATCTATAACGTTATCGGCATTCCGCTTGCCGCAGGCGTATTTATTCCGCTCGGACTTACGCTTAACCCAATGTTCGGTGCAGCGGCGATGAGCCTTTCCAGCTTCTGCGTCGTATCGAATGCGTTAAGGCTCAATTTCTGCAGGCTGTACAGCACAAAGCACGACAGAAAAGCAAAGCCGATGAATAATATTGCAATACAGCCGTCCGACACGGCGACAATAACAAAGACGATAAAAATAAAGGGTATGATGTGCGAAAAGTGCGAGCATCATGTAAAGACTGCGCTTGAGGCTATTCCGCAGGTGGCAAGCGCTACTGCAAGCCATACAGACGGTATCGCAGTGGCAGAGCTTTCAGGCGAAGTACCCGACAAACAGCTTAAAAAAGCCGTTGAAAACAGCGGCTATAAAGTAATATCAATAAAGTAACGGAGGAATTTACAATGGTAAAGACAACACTTAAAATCGACGGAATGATGTGCGGAATGTGCGAATCACACGTCAATGACGCTATCAGAAACGCTTTTCCCGTAAAGAAGGTCACTTCTTCTCATTCAAAGGGAGAAACCGTGATAATCAGTGAGGAGGCGCTTTCCGAAGACAAAATCAGAGAGGTTATGCAGCCCACAGGCTATGAACTTAAAGACATTACAAGCGAGCCTTACGAGAAAAAGGGCTTATTCTCAAGAAAGTAAGCCGTAAAAGCAAAAATTATGTGCCACAGCATCTCACTGCGGCACATTTTTTATATGTATTTTACACAAAAAAACGAAAAACTCTTGCTTATTGAAAAGAAATGCACTATAATATTAACGATAGCGCAGAAAGCGCACAAAAAACAAAGAAATATAAAAGAGGTATTTTTATGAAGATCAAAAGAATAATTGCAGGCATTCTCGTTGCCGCTACCTGCGGTCTTGCTATGGCAGGCTGTCAGTCAAGCACAACAGGCGGCAAACTCATTATGGCTACCGAACCCGGTTTCGCTCCTTATGAATATACGAGCGGTAACGATGTTGTAGGTATCGATGTTGATATTGCAAAAGAAGTTGCAAAGGAACTCGGCATGGAGCTTGAGATTCAGACAATGGACTTTGACGGTGCGCTTTTAGCAGTTCAGCAGGGCAAGGTTGACTTTGCAGCCGCAGGTATCTCGGTTACTCCCGAACGTCAGGAAGTTATGGACTTCTCAATCGAATACGCTAAGTCAAAGCAGGTTATCGTTGTGCTCAAGGGTGCAAACAGAGTAAAGAGCGTTGACGACCTCGGCGGTGACACAAAGATTGCAGTTCAGATGTCAACAGTTGCTGACTTCTATGTAACAGACGATCTCAAGAAGGAGCCTTCACGTTATACAAAGTACGTTCAGGCTGCAGAAGACTTAAAGAACGACAAGGTTGACTGCATAGTTATGGACGAGCTTCCCGCAAAGGAAATGGTAAAGGGTAACGACAACCTTGAGATTCTTGACGGCGAGGTATTCACAGACAAGTACGCTTTCGCTTTCAAGAAGGGCAACACAGAACTTGAAGAAAAGGTAAACAAGGTTCTTCAGAAGCTGATTGACGAGGGCAAGGTTGACGAGTTCACACTCAAGCACACAACAGGTGCAGATGCCGACGCTGACAGCAAGGCTGAATAATTCTGCTGACTGATAAAACTACCGGGCGGTGAAATGCCGCCCGTATTTTTTGAAAGGCATAAGACGGAGGAATTAAGAATTGGACTTCTTTCTTGGTATATGGGATGCCATTGACAAGGCACTTATAAGAGAAAACCGTTATGAATTCTATTTAAGCGGTATCGGAAACACACTGCTCATATCGCTGTTTGCGGTTATTCTCGGTTTTCTTATCGGTGCTTTCGTGGCAGTAGTAAAGCAGTTATGCGCAGGCAGGAGAGGTATCGGCTGGATAGCTAAGATATGCGACCTGTATGTATTCGTAATAAGAGGTACGCCCGTACTTGTACAGCTGTTGCTCATAAACGCAGTTCTGTTCAACTACAGAGGTGCAAACGCAATAGTAGCCGCAGTAATGTGCTTCGGTATAAACTCCGGCGCTTATGTTGCGGAGATCGTCCGTGCAGGTATCGAGTCTATCGACAAGGGTCAGACAGAGGCAGGAAGATCGCTCGGTCTTGGCGCAGGTCAGACAATGTGGCTTATCGTGCTTCCGCAGGCTATAAAGAACATACTTCCCGCACTCGGCAACGAATTTATCGTACTGATAAAGGAAACCTCGATAGCAGGCTACATTGCGGTAACGGATATTACCAAAGCGGCACAATATGTTGGCTCAAAGACGTATGACCTTATTACCCCGCTTCTCATTGCGGCGGCATTCTATCTGATACTGGTATTTATTCTGACAAAACTCCAGAAACTGCTTGAGAGGAGGCTTGGCAAGAGTGATAGACGTTAAGGATCTCGGTAAATCGTTTGGTAATCTCCACGTCCTCAACGGGATAAACGAGCATATCTACAAAGGCGAAAAGGTAGTTATCATAGGCCCTTCCGGTTCGGGTAAAAGCACGTTCCTGCGTTGCCTTAACCTTATGGAAAAGCCGACAAGCGGAAGCATCTGCGTTGAGGGCGAATATATCACCGACCGCAAGGCTAACGTAAACCTTATAAGAAGAAAGATGGGTATGGTGTTCCAGCACTTCAATCTGTTCCCCCATCTGACGATAAAGAAAAACATAACCTTAGCTCCCGTTAAACTCGGCCTTATGACAAAGGAAGAGGCTGACGCAGAGGCAATGCGGCTTTTAGAGCGTGTCGGTCTTGCAGACAAGGCAGACGCTTATCCTCCGCAGTTATCGGGCGGTCAGAAGCAGAGAATCGCTATCGTCCGTGCGCTTGCCATGAAGCCCGATGTTATGCTTTTCGACGAGCCGACCTCGGCACTCGATCCCGAAATGGTCGGAGAGGTTCTCGATCTTATGAAACAGCTTGCCGACGACGGTATGACAATGGTTGTCGTAACTCACGAAATGGGATTTGCCCGTGAGGTTGCGTCAAGAGTAATGTTTATGTCGGACGGACAGATAGTTGAACAGGGTCCTCCCGATGAATTCTTCGCAAACCCCAAAAATCCAAGACTTAAGGACTTTTTATCAAAGGTGCTTTAATATGAAACAAACCCGACAGGTACGATTCAATAAACGTATCTGTCGGGTTTTATTATTCAGCTGAGTATATCGCATCTTTCGTTTATCAGACGTATAAAGGATTCTTTCAGATTATCCGACAGCAACGAATCACGGCACATAGCTTCATATTTTTCTTTTAAAGATACTACCCTTTTTATCATATTCTCTGCAGAATTTTTAGGAATACCGCATTTATAGGAAAACGAATAAAAATCCTTCCTGCGTATATTTCGCTTCTTCCCGTTCAGCGTAAGAGCAGTCTGCTCAATATCGGCAGGCAGGATAACATTTACCGGCAACAAATCATACGCAGGGGATAAAACATATTCTCCGCTTTTTTCGGCAGTTTCTATCAGCGAGAAGTTTTTAAGGTGCATATCCGAGTTTCCCGTCACAAAAGAAAAAACAAGCCGCATAAAAAGTTCGGTCATATCAAATCCCACCCTTGACGAGTATCGTTCTATCACCTTTGCACAGCGCTCATACGAGCCTTTATATTTATCCTGCGTAAGCCTTAAATCAAGCTGGCAGAAATCCTCCATTGCAAGCATTGCTGTTCTGTCAGTGTTCATTATCCTGTCTGCTCTTTTTGTGATATACGCATAAGTACCGTTATTACCTATAAGAGCGTGCGGAACAGTTGAAATTCCCGTTATATCTGCCATAGACATTACAAGGTGTTCGGCTTCGGGCAAGGTTTCATACTGCGGCACCTGAGGCTTGAGAATATAACCGGTAGGATAATTCACAATGGTGAGTTTTGGCGACTTATTTTCCGAAATAAGATGCAATGACAGTTTTTTCTGCACTCCCGGAACGGTCAATCCGTTATTTACCGTTTCATCGGCAAGTTTTTTCAGCGTTTCATCATCAATTTCTATTTCAGGTAATTTTGATGCACCGAAAAAACGCTTTATACAGCTTTTATGCCACCCGTTTTCACCGTTTTTGTCAATATCTTTTCCACAGCACAGACATTTCATAATTTTTCCTCCATAATTGTAACATTACCGATACAATCCTTGCAGGCAACCAATAACAAACCGAATCTGTCCCTGTTGTCGATTTTCCAGTTACGGCTCACCACATCTAAAAGCCACCCCTCAGGAATCAGACCGTCAAAAAAAGAAAACAAGGTTTTCGAACTGTATGCTTCTTCGCTAAGAGGCAAAGTAAGTGAAACGGCACTTGCATTTTCGCTTTCGAGATAAGCCTTGTCATAGGCAAAAGTATATCCCTCGTCACTTTCGCAGAGCCGTCCTGCAAAAATATTTCTGACATAAACATAAGCTGTTCTGAGTATCATCAATTTCCGCCTTCCTTTCTTCCCGGCACCGCTTCCATATTAAACATTGCAAGCGCCGTGTTGACTTTATCCATACGCACAGTCTCCTTGCCCTGCTCAAGCTCACGGACAAACCGCAGACCAAGCCCGGAACGCATCGCAAATTCTTCCTGTGTAAGCCCTGCTTCTTTCCTCTTAGTTTTTATAAACTGTGCTATTTTATTCACCGAAAATCATCTCCGCCGTTATAATCTGAATACATTTTACACCCTTTAGGGTATAATGTCAAGCATTTGCTTCAGTTTTATACCCCAAAGGGTATAATTTATAATTCATCCCTGCTGATTATACCCGATAAGGTATAATCGCTGTAAGTTCTACCTGCCATTTCCGCCGATAATCATACTTTTTCTTTCAGCGTCATAAATATAGCTGTGCTTTACTGCGGGTAAAACAATTATCGCCGCCCTCGCTTAATCCCCTGTATTTCTCAATGTAACTTCGTGTAAAAAGCACAACATATTGTACTTAGATCCGCAAAAAATACACTTTACATAAAAACTCCGTGAAATCTGCCTTATCGTTGTGCAATTCAATGAAATTTTGACCCATTTCGACATTTTGTAAATTTATTCTTGCAAAAGTGTAAAATCAGCATTATAATTAAATAAGAAACATGACCTCATCGGTTTACTATATACTTTAGCGGTAATTTGTACCGCCCTACAGAATAAGGAAATATAATGCTTTATAATAAATACGGTTCCGTTTCGCCTAAGAAACGTTTCATATTGCTGTGTCTGCCGCTTGCGGCGGCTATTATATGCACAGCCTGCAATAACGCTTACGCCGTCAACATATCCGACGGAGGTATAAGCTACGACAATACATATTCGCAGACCGAAAGCTCGTCTGCCGATACAGATAAGACAACTTCACAGATAAAAGAGGAAGAACCCCTGCCCGTACCTGAGCCTGAACCTGATTACACTATCACAGACGCTATGTACAAATATTTCGACCAGTTCGCACTTGTCGGTGACAGCGTTTGCTCCGGCTTTGCAAGCGCAGGATACTTCAAGCAGGAAAACAACCTTGCACGACCCAGCATTGCGGCGTGGAACATACACCAGTTCCTTATAACATCGGGCAATTTAAGCACAGATGTACTTGTTCACCTTTACAACAAGCAGCCTAAATACGTTCTTTTCTCAATGGGTCTTAACGATGTAAACCTTACCACGAAAGAACAGTTTGTAGAAAACTATATGCGGCTTCTCTACCAGTGCAAGCAGGCAAGCCCTAACAGCGAATTCATTATTATGGCTGTAACTCCCGTCCGCAGTAAGTTCTGCAAGAATGAAAAGATAGACGAGTATAATTCCGCACTGCGATATGCGATTGAGAACTGCTACTATAGCCACTATCATTTTGTCGATCCTACCGACCTTCTTAAAGGCAGTGATAACAAGCTGAAGGAAAAGTATGCCTTTGAGGACGGCACACACCTCGAAATGAGCGGTATGAGGGTCTGCCTGTGGTATATGTATAATCAGAATATCAGGTACAGCTTCAAAGAAGACGAGCTTCAGCCCTCAAAATGCCCGGATATTTCGCAATATGAATATCTTTATTGATAATATCGGCTTTTAAAAACAAAAAACGGCGGAAATTTGCTGAAATCCTGCAAATTTCCGCCGTTTTATTCATTTTGCCTATTTACTTTTTCATATTTGTGTGTTACTATATTAAAGTAATTTTTAAGGCGTGTAAAACGCTCAGAAAGGAAATAAAAATGAAAAAATTAAATCTTAAGGCAATTGCCGTAGCTATGGCAGCCGCTCTTACACTCGGTCTTGCAGGCTGCAGTTCAAACGGTAATTCTTCAGCCGCAGACAGCAGTGCAACAGCAGGTGACAGCACATCTGTCACAGAAAGCAAGGCAGAGGGCGACAACTCACTGCAGAAGGTAAAGGACGCAGGTCAGTTCATATTAGGTCTTGACGCTACATTCAAGCCTATGGGCTACACTGACGAGAACGGTGAGATCGTAGGCTTCGATATTGACGTAGCAGAGGAAGTTTGCAACAGACTCGGCGTTAAGCTTGTAAAACAGCCTATCAACTGGGATACGCTCACAACCGACCTTAATGTCGGCAAGTGCGACTGCGTATGGAACGGTCTTAGCATAAACGAAGAGCGTCAGGAAAAGATGAATCTTTCAGAGCCTTATATGAAGAACGCTATGGTATTCGTTGTAAAGGGCGATTCTACAGTTGCAAAGATGGACGACCTCAAGGGCAAGAAGATTTCTGTTCAGAACGGTTCTTCTGCACAGACAATACTTGAAAACAGCGCAATCAAGGACGATATAACGATCAGCCCCATCGCTACAAATGTAGAAGCATTACAGCAGCTTGAGCTTGGCGTTGTTGACGCTGTATTCCTTGATGAAGTAGTTGCAGATTATGAGATCAAGAACTCCGGCAAGGACTACAAGAAGCTGGCAGAGGGTCTTGAAGAAGAACAGTACGCTATCGCATTCAGAAAGAACGACCAGGCACTTCGCAACGAGGTTCAGAAGATCCTCAGCGAGATGAAGGCTGACGGTAAGCTCGGCGATATTTCAACAAAGTGGTTCGGCTCCGATATTACGATAGTTAAGTAAGCACATAAGCATAAAAATCCTCACGGTAAAACGTGAGGATTTTTTATACGATTATGCAGTTACAGCCCCGACCTTGCGGTCGGGGCTGTATGTTCTTATTTGGCTTTTATCCGTAGCTTATCAGCTCTTGGTGAAATTTATCCTGAGCGATACCTCAAAGACATCATCGTCTGTCGGAATTGTGACATTTCCGTTTGTGACCTTCAACGTGTCGCTTTCGTATGACTTTGTATATCCGTCCATGAATATATCGGGGAGCGTTACGGTTTCGCCTCTGTTCGTATAAATGGTATAATGCGTTTCGGGATTGCCGTCAGCATACACTTCTATGCCGAGCATAACCATAGTATCATCGTTCTTGGCGAATCTGCCCCAGAAGTAAACATCTCTGTCGGGCATTGTGTACTTGCCTTCTTCATTTACAAGAGAAACGTCCGTGCATATCCACGTTTCGTTGAACAGATAGCCCTCCTTGCGTGGCAGGTCGATATAAGCGAACATTTCCTTACCTGCAGGGACATCAGTAATAGTCATATACGGCTTAGCTTCGCCATCTATCATATAGTAAACGTTGTAAGTAGCCGTTGTGTAAACGCACTCAACGCTTACATCATTATGAGGCATCGTAAACTTGTATTTGCCGCTTTCCTCATAAATATCAACATCATCGGACTGCCAGTAGTAAGTATAGCCGCTCTTTTCGGGAGGTTCGGGGAGCGTTACCGTACTCATATACTGTGCTTTCATCGGGCTGTCGGAGCTTATGCTTCCGTCAACCGTCATATTGACATTATAGAACTTGGGCGATGAGGTCGCCTTGAATGTAACATCGTGAGCAGGCATTACAAACTTGCCGTTTGTTACAGTGATACCGTCTGCAGACCATTCGGTCACATCGTAATAATCCTTTGTCGGCTTTGCGATAAGTGTTATCGTATCGCCTATCTTGCCGACCTCCTTTGTACCGTATACCGTACCGTCAAATTCGTAAGATATATAGCACTTTGTGGTCGTACCTATTGCAGTAAGCGTTGACGCAGGCATCGTGTCGGGCTGTCCGGATAATGCGCCCTCTGTGCCGTACCACGACCAGCCGCCGAAGATATATCCGTCAGCTTCTTTGGGTGCGTCAAATACGGGAAGTGCATCACCATAGTGATAGGTCACTCTTTTTATCGTCTTACTATCGAGGACAAAGGTTATCGTGTATTCCTTGTATGCGCCGTTTTTCCATACCGCTGTCAATGTTGTATCCTTTTTCAGCGTTATTATATCGTCAGCGCCGTAGATATTTCCGTCCTCGTCCTTCCAGCCGCCGAAGATATAATCTCTCAGGTCGTCCGTCTTTGACGCTTCAGCCATATCCGACAGCTTGATTTGAGTACCGTAATCCGCCGTGCGTTCATCGCTTCCTGTCAGCTTACCGCCGTTTACGTCCAGCTTTAATGTGTGCTTGTGAACATTCTTCTGCCAGTTGCCGAATACTATATCAAGCGTCAGGCCGTCCTCGGACGCTTTGCTTGATGAGTCCTTGAACACGAGAGTATATCCCTCGCCCTCAACATCGGCAGGAGTATAATTGTTGTACTTTTCAACGAATGCGAGATAAGCATCATATCCGCCGCTGAATTTATCGGTCTTTTCTCCGTTCAGAAGTACACCGTACGGTGTGGATACATTTACCGTATAGGTCTTGGGCGTAGCTTGATAGATCGCTGTCAGCGTTGTCGAATAATCGAGTTTTACCGTCTGACCTAAGGCATATATCTCGCCTGTAGTGCTGTCCTTCCAGCCTGTAGGCTGATAATCGTTATACTTATCGGCATCCTTAGTTGCCCAACGTGAAATTTCTACCTCGTATTTATCCTGACTGTAGCTCTTGAACTCTTTGCTTTCTTCAAATATCAGTCTGCCGTCACCTGCGTCCAGCTTAATTGTAACATTACGTCTGAATCTCGGACGGAGTATAATACTCTTGTAAATGAGCGTCTTGTCGGGTATAAACTCGTTGAGGTAAGCATCACCGTATTCTTCACTCAGGTATACATCGCTCCAGTCGATGAACTGAATTGTTGTACCCTCCTGCCAATTGCTCTTGCTCCAAGCCTCGTCAAATACCGACTGAGGTACCTTTGATCCACCCTCTATTTTCAGCGTCTTATATGTCTTGAATTCACGGGCAGCATCATCATAATACTGAATCTCAACATCGAATATTCCTGCCTCGTAAACCGCATCGTATACGGTATCCTCATATACATAAGGCAATTGCTCATTGAATACGGTATCCTTATCGTATAAAGTTTTACCGCCGTCGGGAGTGTAGCCCATGAATGTCTTACCGTAAGGCCAGCTTGAAAGGAAGAATTCCGGTCTTGTGCCATAAGGTGTCTTTACTGTTGTAGACTTCTTATCGCCGGCATAATTATAGTAATTGTACGTTACGTTCATCAGCGCTCTGTCATAATTTGCACTGAAGTGAAGTGCAACTTTCTGATAGTCGCTGTGATGATTGAAATAGAAGTTTTCGGAAGCCGCTCTCTGGGTACTGCCCGTAACCTTGTAAAGCGGTTTATCTGTCGGCTGACCGCTTGTATAGTAATCCTTGCGGCATCCGGAGTCTATCGCTCTCAGCTTATCTCCGGCATACTTATACATCTTTTCAAAACCGAACGGTACTCCGTAGGTTGCGTGCCATGAGGTCAGCTTCATATACTCGTCACTTGAGTTATCGGGTACTTTAGGAACATCGCCGGCATTTACTGCCCAAAGTTCTACTACCCATTCTTTGTATACGGTGTCGTAATACTCTATTTCCGTAAGAGTCTGCGCTCTTGTTGCGGTGTATACTATTTCGTAGTTATCGTGGTCAACGGCTATGAAGTACGGCTCTTTATCCTTCCACTCGCAGTCAATGTACTTCCAGCTGTCCGGAGCGTTATTTGTGTTGTAAGAGCCTGCAAGACTGCCCGCAGGTACTTTTCTTGTTTCGACAAGAGTTTTAACTCCGTCAACCTCTCTGTAGAAATTGACAGTGAATATCTTGCCTACGTCCTCTTCCTTTACTCTCGTTTCGTCATACCAGATGACCTTTACCGACTTTGTAAGACTCATTTCGGGGTCTGCGGTCTTTGTGAACTGAAGTGACGTGCCTGTATAGTGTATCTGAGCGACACCTTCGGCTGTACTGTTCTTGTAGAAGCCTGACATACTGTATGGCTGCTCGTAACGGATAAATCTGCCTCTTCTGTCATAGAGCATTCTGAAGCCTTCGCCCGAAACATTCATCGACAGCTTGCTCCACGGTACAGACGCATTGTAATTTATCACGCCTGTTGTAATATCAAGCGTCTGTGCGGACACTGCGGGAAGACTATTAATATTGACTTCTCCCCAGTAAGTGCCGTTTGAGCTGAATAATATCGGAGTTGTTATATCGTTAAGGCATATAACAAGGTCTTTGTCGCCCATTGAGAACAGCGGCCATTTGATTTCGGGTATCAGCGGTGCTTCAAGCCGCAATTTGAATACCTTTGATTCTGCGACAAGATTTACTTCGAGATAAATTCCCGCTTCAAGATAGAATCCGCCAGTCAGCGTCCGGTATACCGTACTGTATCGGTGATCCGGTTTGACGACGTGATATTTTGCCAGACCGTATATATCGAGATATGCGCCTACCTGAACCTCAACGCCGACCTCGCCCAGTCGTCTTAAACCAGTGAACGATACGGTAAGCTGTCCGGAAACGCCCATCTTGACGCCGACATATCCGAATACCGTAAGATCAAAGCTGTATCTGTCGCCCTCGAGCAGCTTGTTCTTGTACATACTGAACTCTTTATCCTTTGAGTTGCCGTGTGTACCTACCTGCGTTGCGTCAAGTATCGAGAACTTACTTCCTATGCCGCCTGCAAAGCTCATCTTTACAACAAGGCTAAGTTCAAAGTTAAGCTGGAACAGCGACAGCGGTTTAAATGCCGTGAAGAACGGTATACGGCATATTTCTATCTCTCCGCCCTTCTTGTTAAGCATATCCTTGACATCCTTTACAAGACCTGCGGTATCGTTCTTCTCATCACTGCCGAGCATCTTTGCGACTTCGCTCGTGATATTCCTGTAGCTGTTCGAACCTACCGAGCAGACAAGAACTTTAAGTTCAATATCCGTCTGCGTATAGATATTAGCCGCATAGTTAAATTCAAGTTCAGGCAGCTCAAACCACTTGAATTCAAATGAATTATAGCCCTGGAATGAAACATTAAGATATTCGCTTACTGTAAATGTTGCATCTACCTTGAGTTTTTTCTTAATGGTAGTCTTATAATTGAGCTCAAATGTAATGACCGACCAGTAATCCGGATTAACGGTAGTAAAGTTATCATTTTCTGCTTCACCGACCTTTACGGATACGGAAAGACCGATAGCAAGACTTGCGGCGATGCTCTTGAGCGTATCCTCTTTAGGACGTGTATAGTCCGAGAAATCCTTTAATCTGTCATCGTCCGAAGCGGCATAAGCAGTGGCGGTTACTGTATCGGTAACAAGCGGTTCGCCCTCCATTATCTCGTTTACGGTTTCATTCTCGGCAAGCAGTGCCGCAAGCACAAGGTTCAGCTGCTGTACGCCCTCGCTGTTCTTTACTTCTTCCGCTAACGCCTCGGTGTCAATCTGCTCCTCAAGGAACTTGTTTTTTGCAGGCTCGACAAAATAAACATCGACATTGTCATAAACATCTTCCGCTTCGCAATCGGCTGTCTGAATGTAGTAAATGTTTCTGTCCTTTATTGTATCTGTAATTTTTACAAACAGGCAGTCTTCGGTAAAATTCTTTGTGCCGTTGTCAATGCAAAGCACATCGCCCACAGCAAGAGAATTTTCTTCAAAATAATCCGCCTGAACCATATACTCATCGGTTTTATCCGTAGCGAACAGCTTGGCTTTGTCGAGATACTTGATATTGTCCCTGACCTCGATTATATTAGTCTGCTCTTTGTATATCTTGAATGTATACTCGTTTACAGTTTCTTCAAGGCCCTTGAACGTTACACCCTCGCCTGCTGTCATACGGTACATACAGCCGGCTGTGTATGCGGTTTCGGGAACGAGCGTATATTCATCCTTCTCGTTTGATGTTACTACGAAATTTTCCGGAGTATCGCCCGTATACGCAAATAAGGTGATATACTCCCATACATTATCTGCCGTTATTTCTTCGTCACATACAAGCGTGATCGGCTGATATTCCGCACAGTCCTCCACATAGTAGGTGGTTCTCACACCCGATTGGAAATCATCGGCAGAATCCTCAAACGAGGCATACAAGGTCATATCCTCGTTTACCGGAGTATTGGTGAAAAATTCAGTCGTGAATGCCGTATCGGTAAACCAGCCCATAAATGCCTTGCCCGCACCGAAGGACTCAGGAAGTCTGCTTATCGTTTCACCTTTTTTAACGGTTATCGGAGCTACGGGCGTACCGTCGCCCGCATCAAAGGTCACTGTGACCTCATCTTCTTCCTAGGACTTATTCTCGTTATATGTAACCTCTGCGGTTATCGTCTTTTTAGCACCGTTTACGGTTATCTCCTTGCTTGCCGTAACGCTTCCGCTTGCATTCGGCATTATGACCTCGTCTGCAAATGCGTCTGTCGGAAGTGCGGTCAGCGAGATCACAGCGCATAAGAACAGTGAAAAAATTCTCTTTCCGCACTTCTTTTTAATACCGAGAACCGCAAGCGTTCCACCCGATAAAATGCTCAGCGTCAGCCACAGTGAACACAGAGAACCGTCCGTTTCGGGATTGCCGGGATTTACAGGGTCGGTAGTATCGCCGGGCTTTGAGACTTTCTCTATATAAGCCGTTATCTCATTTGACCTGCTCTGTCCTGCCGCAAGTGTATATTCGCCGTCGGTAAGCTCGCCCTTCTTCAGTGTAAGTCCGTCCGGCAATCCGATTTCAGACTTCACCTTATCGATCCCGTAAATATTGCCGTTCTTCACCGTAAGAGCAATATTTACGTTTTCCCCCTCGTCATAGCTTTCCTTGTCTGTGGTAAGCGTTGCGGATACAAGCGACGCTTCCTGCGCCGCCGTCACAACCGTCATCACACCCGAAAATGCAAACAGCGTAATAAGCGTTATTAACGCCGCCAGCCTTTTCCTTGTTTTCATCTTTCTGAACATAACCCACCTCCGTAATTATTCGTTTTTGCTTTTTTCGTTTTTTCGTTTTTTTCGTTTTTTTCGTTTATAGTACTTTCGATTGCTTTTTCAAGCCCCGTTTCCGCCCTTGCGACTATCTCATCTATAAGCCTTTTTGCTACCGAATGCAGATCAAACGCAAGCACAGCTTCTATAAGGCTCGCACGTTTTTCCTTAGGCACATCATACAGCTTCAGACAGCACTCAAGAAAACGCTCTATCTTCTTTTGCACCGTGAAGTACATATCGCACTTTCTCGCCATAAAGCCACGCATTATACTTCCCGACGCTATATCCATCTCGTAGAAATCCTTATCCTCCGCTTCCGGCATAAACGGCGAGAATATAGCCTTTATCTGCACAGCTGTACTTTTTAAAATATATTCCGTAGTGCTTGGCAGGGTATACGCCATTACATATATCTCCCTCAGCGGCTCAGACAGCTCAGTTATATATATCTGCAATGACGTTTCAAGGCAGTACACCATGAGCGGCTCCATATCCTTTGCAAATGCCCTCGCCTTTGCAAACTGATTGTCAAACACGATCTGCGTCAGCGTCAGAAGCAGCGCTCCCTTATTTTCAAATGCCGCAAAGAACGATGTCGGTGACATTCCTGCCGCCCTTGCTATCTGCGCAGTGGTCGTCTTTTCGTACCCCTGCTCTAAAAATAACTGAATAGCCGCAAGCAGCATCTTATTCCGTCTTGCTATGCCCTTTGGCTGTAATCCCTTCAATTTGTATCCTCCTTATCAGCCTCAGTATTATAATCAATAGTTTAGTTTTGAGTTTACTCAATTATAACACACCGTTTCTTAAAAGTCAATAATTACCGTATTTTTTATTTCAGCCTCGTTTATACAAAACCTACAAAAGTGATAAGGATTATGTAATTATTTTCGACAAACTAAATCCACTAAACCTATTGACAACATAGGTTTAGTATGTTATACTCATAACAACGAAAACGAAAGGGGCTGACCGGATGAAACCGACAACCGCAAACAATAAAATGCGAATGTGTGCAAACAATATAATACGTCTGTCCCGAAAGAAAGTCTGAGCCTGTCGGATATTCAAACGCACGGACGTAAAATAAACGTCCGTTATTTTTATTGGAGGATATATGATAGAGCTTAAAAACCTTGAAAAGACGTACCGCACCTCAAAAGGCAGCGTTACTGCAATAAAAGACATCAACATAACAATAAACGACGGAGAGATATTCGGCATCATCGGACTTTCGGGAGCCGGCAAAAGCACACTCGTCCGTTGCATAAACTACCTTGAGCGCCCGACATCGGGACAGGTAATAATTGACGGCAAGGAGCTTGGAAGCCTTAAAACAAAAGAGCTTCTTAAAACAAGGCAGAACATCGGAATGGTGTTTCAGGGCTTTAATCTTCTCGCACAGCGAAACGTAATAAAGAACATCTGCTATCCGCTTGAAATAGCAGGTATGAAAAAGGCGGATGCTGTAAAGAGAGCCGAAAGCCTGCTCGAACTTGTAGGACTTTCCGATAAAGCAAAGGCGTATCCGTCACAGCTTTCGGGAGGACAGAAGCAGAGAGTTGCGATAGCAAGAGCGCTCGCCGCAAAAACGCACTATCTTCTGTGCGACGAGGCAACAAGCGCACTCGACCCCGACACAACAAGGTCGGTGCTTGAGCTTCTTAAAAAAATCAACCGCACACTCGGAGTTACTATAATAGTGATAACTCACGAGATGAAGGTAATAGACAGTATATGCGACAGGGTCGCAGTGCTTGATAACAGCACGGTCGCAGAGATAGGCGATGTAAGAACCGTATTCGCAAATCCCAAGTCGGATATTGCCCAAAAGCTTATAATGCCGCAGGGCGAGCTTCCGGTAACAAGCGAACACGGAAAGAAGATAAGGATTATCTACAACGGTGAAAATTCTTCAAAGTCGCTGTTATCCGATATGATATTAAAATGCAACACACCGGTAAATATCCTTCACGCAGATACAAAGGACATTGACGGCAAGGCATACGGTCAGATTCTGGTACAACTGCCCGATGATGATACATCGGCAGAAAAGATAACAGCTTATCTTAAAGCCAACGGCGTTGCCTATTCACAGGTGTAAGGGGGAAGAAAAATGTCAGGCGATCTTATACAGCTGTGGGATAAAGGCGTACTTTTACAGGGTATATGGGAAACGATATACTTAACGTTCATCTCGTCATTTGTAGCTTACGTTTTCGGACTTCCGATAGGTGTACTTCTTACAGTGACCGATAAGGACGGAATCCACCCTATCCCGTGTCTCAACAAAATAATCGGTATTTTAGTTAATATTTTCCGCAGTATCCCGTTCATCATCCTGATGGTTGCCTGCTTACCGGCGGCAAAGTTTATTGTCGGAACAAGTCTTGGCAATAAGGCGATGATAGTGATGCTCGTTATAGCAGCTATACCTTATGTGGCAAGAATGACAGAATCCTCTTTCAAAGAGGTTGACAAAGGCGTTATTGAAGCGGCTCAGGCAATGGGCAGCTCAACATTCAAAATAATATACAAGGTGCTTATCCCCGAAGCAAAGCCCGCACTCATGGTCGGCGCAGTCATTTCCCTCGTAACCATTCTCGGCTACTCGGCAATGGCAGGAACGATCGGCGGCGGCGGACTTGGTATGATAGCTATTTCATTCGGTTATCAGCGTTTCAATAACGATATTGTGTGGATATGCGTTCTGCTCACGGTTATCATAGTACAGCTTATTCAGGAGCTTGGTATGCTGATAGCACGCAAGGCAGACAAACGTATAAACAAGTAAGGAGAGATATAATATGTCACTGCTTTTCATAAAGCTCTTAAGACAGAATTTCCGTTTCGGACGAATGTGCCGATGTTGTATATAAAGAGTATATAAAGAGATAAAACCCGTAAACTAACGGTGCAGAACAAAGAAAGATAAACGATAAACAAAATACAACATTGACAGGCGGTAAAACCGCAGAAACGGAGAATTGACATGAAAAAGATTTTATCATTAATACTTACAGCGGCTCTTGCAGGTGTAACACTCACAGCGTGCAGCTCAAACGGCACAAGCTCGACAGCTTCTTCAAACGATGCTTCATCATCAGACGCAACATCATCTGCCGCAAGCTCGGCAGAAAGCTCAGCTGAAAGCACAGCAGACACAGACAACGTTATAAAGATCGGTGCAACAGCTACACCTCACGGCGAGATACTCGAATTTGTAAAGGACAAGCTTGCTAAGGAAGGCTACGATCTTCAGATTACAATTTACGATGATTATGTACTGCCCAACAACGCAGTTGCAAGCGGAGAGCTTGATGCAAACTACCACCAGCACACACCCTACCTCAACAACTACAACGAGAAGAACGGAACAGACATAGTTCCCGCCGCACTCATTCACTATGAGCCGTTCGGTCTTTACGGCAACGGCGTTGAAAAGCTGGCAGATGTCAAGGAAGGCGCATCGATCATAATCCCTGCCGATGACAGCAACGAAACAAGAGCGCTTCTTCTCTTACAGCAGGAAGGTCTTATCGAGCTTCCCGAGGGTGCAAATGCCAAGGACGGCGTTACAACGCTTGACATAAAGGATGACCACGGCTACAAGATAACAACGGTACAGGCTGATACAGTTGCCGCTCAGTTTGCAAACAGCGATGCAGGTTCTTTAGCAGTCATCAACGGTAACTATGCTCTTGCCGCAGGTCTTGACATAAGCAAGGCTCTCGCAGTTGAAGACGCTTCGGGCGATGCGGCTCAGACCTACGCAAACATTGTAGCTGTAAAGAGCGGTAACGAAAACCTCCCCAAGATTCAGGCTCTTATAAAGGCTCTCAAGTCAGACGATGTAAAGAACTTCATCAACGAAAAGTACAACGGTGCAGTTGTAGCAATCTTCTGATTTAACTAACAAGATTTCTCCTAAAGTAAGTGATATACAGTCCGGCTCCCTCACAAACAGTGAGGGAGTTTTGCTATTATAACTGCACTGTGAGGCACATCGCCAACACCGCCGGAAATATTTTCAGTGCCGACAGGGTATTAATATTTTCGTGAGTGTATCTGTACAACTGCACTGACATTAACCTTTCAAAAAAACGCCACTAACCTGAGATATATGTACTAATATGCGGA
>OHEE01000136.1_pt1 | contig 64724 bp, 52 predicted proteins | sample 1567191 | NCBI WGS metagenome assembly OHEE01 (sample SAMEA3879562, study PRJEB24766) | human gut metagenome | biome: human-associated habitat; feature: feces | place: USA | collected 1985/1987
ACCGAAAATAGGTTGGGGTAAATTTATAGGTACCGCCGGATTATTTGGCGCTTACACACTTTCCATCTATCTGTGCAGCAATCTAGCTTTCTAAATTTTATTGTCGCACTGTTCATTCTTTCTGAAAGCGTTTTTCCCTCTCCTTTTGTTATTACGCCTATTTCTTGAGGGAGAAGAAACCCTCCGTATTTATAATCCGTTGAATAACAATACTTAGGTGAGCTTTCGTCATCCGTGCCATTATTTTCAATATGAGCAAATACAACAAACTCACCATTCTCTTCTATTATTGTTGGATTAATCACCGGATATCTTACAATTGCCCTAACACAGATAGCATCGGATAAATTATGCAAGTCGTTTTGTCCAATTTCATCGTTTAGCTCCTGTATTTCTCGCAGCAAAAGGTTATATAATTCAGATAGTATCCCTTCATAATGACCGATTGTCGACCACTCTTTTCCTAATCCATCGATTCTGTTTTGAATTATATAGACAACAAGCGTATACAGATATCTTATACCCTGAGCACTTATTCTCAGTTTATAATGAGTGTTTCTGTTGGTATAATCAATAAAATAACCATTTTTATCATGTACCACATTGCTCAGATTATGTTGAATACCATTTCGAATTATTTTAAATACTCTATAACAATTCTTACATATTTTATCAAGGCAGTTTCTTTCTGGAATATTGTCAAAATGATTTTTGAAAGAAGCCCCTTCCATAAGCGCGTATTTATTCTCTAAGTATCCATCAAATACTGAAAATAAAAGAAGATTGGAAGCCACCCATGCTTCCGATAATTGAGCTTTTCTACCAAATGAATCCGATAAAATCATATGAACACAGTGACTCGCTTTTCCTTCTTCATCAATTCCACATTCTATTGGTCGGACTTCTACATTGAGTAAACATGATTCTACAAAATCAGTTTGCTTTACAAAATTCACAATCGAAGTAATACATTTACTATCCATCATTGTTGAAACACCTCTTTTCCGCAGAATTACTACTATTGGCTATTTTCCCTTTTCAATGATATATTACCAGATTTCTATATCCGAATTGAAGTAGTGGGAAGGTTTCCTAACAGATAATCTTGGGAATTCCATATAGTTCCGGTATCTCATATCATGAAGCTGTCCGTCATAATCCGATGGCACCATAACCTCGATGTTCTCAAATGGCAGCCGCAGTCCTTCTCCCAAATGCTCCTTGGGATATTTCAATTCTATACAACGGATTGCACAAGATTCCATGATATAATCCTTGCATTTCTTGTTCCAATTTGCGCTTCTTGCAAATGCGTCATACCAAAATGCGAGGAAATGAATCGGGAATATACGCCCTATGCCATGCAGAAATTTCATAAATTTAATTGTCTTTTCCGGAATCACCACCCTGTATTCATCATAATCCACAAAAGCCCGGTGCCCCATCATCAGATTGTAGATACCCTTCATCGCCCCTATGACCAGGTTGTGTACGCGCTCGTTCTCATGCGCATTATCCATTACATAGATATCCAAGAACATCCTGTCTTCAATATCCGCCGTTGCCTTACCATATACTTTATCAAAACATTTTGTTGGCAGCTTCTCTTTCATATAGAACAGCCTCGGCATACAATCCAGAAAAGCTCCTCCACCAATATCTGCATAATTCAAAAAATGGAAAGTATCATTATTTTTCCAGATTTTTTTCGCTATTTTTTTCAGTTTCTTATAGTCTTCCCTAGGCATACCGATATCAATATCATCGTCCCATGGGATCATGCCTTTATGACGGACTACTCCTATCAAAGAGCCACAGATAATATAATAGTGTAAATGATTCTCCATGCAGACCCTGTCAAACTCTGCCATCAGTATCTCCAGGACCTCGTGAGACCGTTTCAAGTATTCCCTCTCTTCCGCCGCAGTAATCGCGAACTCCTCCAGCAGAGAGATTTCATTCCTAATACGCAGTATGCGGTAGTTAAAATTACCCATCTGTTTTATCTGCTGCACCATTTCCTCGTGCTTTTTGCTGCACAGAATCACCAACACATCCTCAGGATTCTCCTGTAATAATGTATCCGGATTCTTGATAGAGATTCCTGATTTCTCTCCATTCCATTTACTGGAATTATTATCAAGTGCATAGGCCGGAAGATACTTTCCGCCTTTGCCCACATACTCTCTCATATAAATATCAAAATATGCACCGGTTCCGAACAGTACCACTTTCTGTCTGCGCTGCAAATCTTCTATGGCAAGGCGAAGTGATCCACCGCCTTCCATTGTCTGAAATGTTTCAGACATCATGGAAATAAATGAAATATTTCTCTCTGCCATAAACTGCTTATCAGCTTCAAAAGGGATTCCATATTCTGTACCATAATAGCAGACATCAAAAGATACTTTTTCATAAGCCTTTTGATACATCAAGTGCTCAGCATCCAATATAATGACATCGGTAAACCATCCGCTTTGTCTCCAATATTCCTGCATCTGTTCCGCATGGTATTCCACACGATCTCCATATAATCGTGCAATTGTCCATTCATCAGGAATTCCTAATGTAAATTCTTCACATTGAGCCACACATTGCTGCAGCCAGCCAAAGGATTCCAAATCCTGTACGGTTGTCGCCACCATACAATAACCTGACTTATACTTCTTATGTTCTGAAGCTATCTCCATTTCTTTAGTCCCTAACCTTTCACCTCATTATTCTATCTAAAGTTGCTGTATCTCTCTCCAAATCCACGTCTGATTTGCATACAGCATCCAATTTCTATTATACCAGAAAATATAGTAATTCTTATAGCCTGCCTGCCGCAAAATCCGTTCTGCCTCTCTGGCATCTCCTGAGCAAATCACAGCACGATAGGAATCCATTGGCAATTGCAATACAGCGAACTCTTCCCAACTCTCTACCGGAATCCCCATCACTTCTTCCATTGTATCCTCTCCCGGCAGTTGTACCAAATGTGCTATCTGCACTCTAGACTTATAGTATTTCAAACATGCCTGAAATACACTTCCATCGCCGAACAGCACTATCGGTTCCTGTATCGTCTCAGGATGTTTCAACCCACCGAATCGCTTTTTATATACAGTATACGGAGTGTCCACATCGTAGAAGCCATGCCGCCACTTGCCTTCCGCAAATCCCAGTCTATTACCATAGTCGTCACCATATAATCCTCGTAACAACTGTTCCCATCCTGTCGGCACCTGCATCCGCACACCTTCGTACATCAGTGGGATGGTCCTGCGAAAAGCTGCCGCATTCAAGTATTTTGCAGCTTTTTCCCCATTCATGCCATAATGACAGTATATTGCCAACTTATCTCCCTCTGCATCTCCCTGCTTCATCAGATCATTCAGTTTTTCAATCATCTTATCACGATCGATGATTTTACCGATATATTTATACGATTTCCACCGTAACAACGGCATATCCTTAAACTGTCGGAAATATCCATAAGACTTCGCATACAGTAGCCTCTGCCAAGTCCTGATCTTTCTAATCTTCTTTTCTTCCTTCCCTTTATCCGCATAGCACCTGTCCATGGGGAAAATATCAATTCCAATTCCTTCGCATACATCTACCCATTCATTCTGCGGATGAATGGCAGTAGTCTCCCGATTGCGCAGTTTCGTATACCCACCGTAAAAACAATCTTCTGACAACGGTGTTTGTAAGAAATATTTTCCATCAAACTTTTCTGTTAATTGCATGAGGCGGTCGTAATCATCCCGGGGCATAGCTACATCAATATCATCATCGCCGGCAATTATTCCCCCATCCCGTACAATTCCTAATAAGGTTCCATACATTGGGTACACCTTCAATCCGGCTTCCCCACAGACCTGTATCAGCTTTTGCAACAGATCTACCTGCACTTTTACTACCTGTCGAATTCTCTCAAGATCCTGATCAAACAGTTCTCCACCCCGGGCAGGAATCCAGTGTTTCCGAACCCACTTGTCATTCACCAACGGGGACTGGGTCTCAAGCTGCCATGCTGATAAATGCTCCGTGCGAGATGCCTCAATAAAAAGCGCTCCGTTTCCTAACGGATCACAATCCTGCCAATAGCAAAATCCTATCTGATAAAGCAGCCTGCGAATATTCCAACGGCAGTCTCCTCTTGCAGTTATTAATAATTTTCCATCTTCGCATAAATGTTTTACTGCCGGACCCACCAGTCGATCAAATTCATAAGGATCCTGAATAGTATAACCATATGAATAATCAAGATTTACTAATACATACGGATATTTCTTTTCCAAATTCCAATCATCGTATTCTTTTACAATAATATGTAGATTTGTTCTGGCCACATATCGGTACTGCAACGCTATCGCATATTCTTCCATTGGTACTACAGTATCTACATAAGCAGCTTTCTCGCAAGCAATCCCAGTTAATGCTCCGAATTTATCTCCCACCAGCAAAAGTCCAGTCCCTTCTTTTACCGAAAAAAACGAAAAGGAATGCCTTCGTATGGAGCCGAGGCTCCAATACAAGTCATCCCTATTGTCATTTTCCAGGAAGGCGTCACCATACTCATCTCCATGTAAAAATGAACTCATATAGGCTATAAAAAGTCTATCTTCTTTTGGTAACTCCATAATATATTTCCCTTCTAATTGTTTTTATGCCAGTAACTCTTCTGCCTTATCCAAGGCTGCTAAAATCACCGCATCCATGTCATAATATTTGTATTCTCCAAGTCTTCCGCCAAATATCACATTCGTTTCCTGTTGCGCAAGTTGTAAATATTTTTTTAATTTCACCTCATTTTTTTCATCATTCACAGGATAATATGGCTCCTGTCCTAATGACCATTCCGATGAATACTCCCTACTAATAACTGTTTTAGGAATTTCATTACCCATCTCATCTTTGCCAAATTCAAACCATTTATGTTCTATGATTCTGGTCCAAGGAGTTTCCGCATCCGTATAATTAACGGCTGCATTCCCCTGGAAGTTATTGCATTCAAGAATTTCCGTTTCAAATTTTACACTACGATATTCTAATGCGCCAAACTTATAATCATAATAGTCATCAATGGGACCAGTAAAAACTATACATTTTGCCAGTCTTACCAACTCGTCTCTATTCTTCAGATAATCCGTATTTAACTGCACATCTATTCCGTTCAGCATGTTTTCAATCAGTTTCGTATATCCTCCCATAGGGATTCCCTGATATAAAGCATTAAAATAATTATTATCATAAGTAAACCGTACCGGTAATCTTTTAATTATAAATGACGGCAATTGGTTACATGGTCTACCCCATTGTTTTTCCGTATATCCTTTTATTAACTTATTGTATATATCTATTCCCACCAGACTTATTGCCTGTTCCTCCAGATTACTCGGTTCTTTTATATTTGCATCGCTTTTTTGTTTTTCTATCTTTGCCCGTGCTTCTTCCGGAGTAACTACTCCCCACATTTTGTTAAATGTATACATATTAAAAGGCAACGAATATATTTCACCCTTATAATTAGCTACCGGACTGTTTGTGAATCTATTAAATGTAGCAAACTCAGTAACATAATTCCATACCTTCGAATTATTGGTATGAAAAATATGTGCACCATATTTGTGTACATTAATATCCTCCATTTTTTCTGTATATATATTTCCTGCTATATGATTTCTCTTATCTATAACAAGCACTTTTTTACCTTTTTTATGGGCTTCATGTGCAAAAACAGATCCATATAAACCTGCACCTACTATTAAATAATCGTACTTCACTTGTCCCTCCTTATTATCAGATAATCTATCCATATATAATTATAATTGCATTGATTTATCATATTCCTTTAAAACTGTTCTTGTATCTCCCATCATCACATATTGTCCATCATTAATCCACAATACCTTATCACAAAATTGCTCAAGCGTATTCGTCGCATGTGAAACAATAAGTACCGTTCGATCAGATCTCATCAATTCTTCCATTTTTTTAAAGGATTTCTTTCTGAAGTGTTCATCCCCAACCGATAAAACCTCATCTACAAGCATTATATCTGTATCTAAAATCGCTGTCACAGCAAATGAAAGTTTTGAATACATACCTGATGAATATGTTCTTACTGGTTTGTCTATAAAATCACCCAGTTCCGAAAATTCTATTATCTCATCCATATGTGCTTTCACATAAGCCAAGGGGCATCCTAAAAGCATTCCTGATTTAATAATATTTTCTCTTCCAGTATTATTTCCATTAAATCCAATGCCTATAGCCATTAATGAAACTCTATTGCCATGTGTATCTATACTTCCTTCATCTGGTTGAAAAATTCCCGCCACTGAACGAAGTAGAGTTGTTTTTCCCGAACCATTTTTCCCGACTATCCCTAATATTTCACCTTTATTTACTTCAAATGAAATATCGTTTACTGCCCTAAAAATTTCCGCCTTCTTGATTCCACCCTTTTTCAAACTTTTCGCAAGTGACATGTTCGAAATATCTCTATAGTCAATACTCACATGTTCACATGTTAATGCTATTTCTTTACCCATTTAAATCACCTTCACATATCCATTTTCATTTTTGTTTACAATATGAATTCCCACATATGCTATTAATAGACTTAAAATTATCCATATTACTATCAACGGAACATTGACTATTCTGTTATACAATAATGCATTCCTCATAGAATCAATAAACATTGCAACTGGATTCAAACACATGAGCATTTGGTTTAAAGGTTCTGAAAGGCTTGTAATTACTTCATAAAATACTCCTGATAAAAACATAAGCATATTTAATAGTATTCCAACTGCATACGCTAAATCATCAATAAAAACACCATAATGTAGAAAAATCATACCCAGTGCAAATGAAATAAGCAGCATTAATGCATAACATGGAATAATGTATAAGATTGCCCAATGAATTTCTATCTTAAAAATCAGCAACATTACAAGTAAAACCACTAAGGAAAATAACATTTTAATAAAATTGAGAACCATATTAGTTAGAAGTAAAATATATTTCGGAACATATATTTTGGTTACTATATCTCTGTTATTTCTCACACACTTTACACTATAATTAATAATATGACTAAAGTAATTCCACATTATTAATGCCGAAAACACAAATGTAGCATAACTTTCTATATTATTTCCCATGATATGTCCAAAAACAATAACATACACTAACATGTTACAAAACGGCTCCAAAATCCACCATAGTCTATTTAAATAAGAATTGGCAACTTCTGCTTTCAAATCTGCTTTTGCAGCATATACTATATATTGTATATATTTTTTTAAATTTTTTGCAAACATACCCACTTCATATATAGGTCCGTGGTTGTCTCGAGAGTTTACATCTAACTTTTCCATAGCAGCATTCAACATAATCCAACATAATATTCCAAGTGCAACTAAAGCTTCTGCAAAAATCATCCTTTCATATAAAAAAGATTGAGAGTAATTATATAATTTGCCAATGCCTTCACTATTAAAGTGAATTCCAAGATCATCATAATACCCATATCTCCCCATCCCTGAAAGGTTAATTTTTGCAATAACAATAGAATCAAAGTATCTATAAATGTTAATTTCCTTAAAGTCTGTTGTATCAAGTGCATCCCAAGATATTAGTAACTCGTCTTGGCTTTCACTTGCGTATTGTAACTCATCAAAGCTAAAACAAATTATACTTTCCTTATTTTCTGATATTACTTGCAGTTTAATTGGTTGATTGCTTACAGGATAAAATCCTATTACAAGCCCTCCCAAAAAACACAAAATAAATAAAACTTTTTTCATTATTTTAATGATTTTAATTTTTTCAGCATTCATAGTTTCCTCTCAACTTTGTATTTATATAATATTTTTTTCAATCAATTTTCGAATCTGAGTAGACGAGGTTTGTTCCGTGTATGGCAAAAAGCAAATAGTAGAATTTCTTTCTTCCAACCAGCTTTTTTGCTCCATCCACCATTCATTTCCCTGACAATCACTTCCAACAAATTGACAATCAAATACATATTTTTCATATGCATCCATCGTTCCTCGTTTCTCGTACGGAATTTCATCTACAACATCAACATACTTGCAAGCACTAATCACTTTTATACGCTCATCACATGGTATTATAGGCTCTTTCCCCTTATTTTTTCTAACATATTCATCCGATGTAACACCAACAATAAGAAATCCACATCTTTCCTTAGCCCTACGCAATAAATTCACATGACCAATATGAAACATATCAAAAGTTCCAGAAATATATCCAACCTTGCTTTTCTCTGCATATGGATCAAATATACCTATATGTGAAGGATCCATATGAGAAAGTAGTTCTATAATAATCTCCTCACAATCCTTCACACATACAACTATTTTTTCTGTGCTTTCTACTTTCCATACTTTCGTTGGGTCTTCAATTATATGCCCACAAAATTCCTTTCCTTGTTTCTTCCTATCTGAATCTATAACTCCAACAACAGAAATATGCTTTCCAATTTTTCGAATAAATTGTTCTGCATATCTACCGCTTCCCCAAATCCAAATTTTTTGGGAACTAATATTTTCTAAACATTTTCTTTTACACTCATCTATTACTGTCTTAATGTATAGTGAACCCTTTATACTAAAAATTCTGTTTCTATTTTCTTCAATCTGATCAGGATAAATCTGATGTTTCTCATTATATTCCTGAATTTCCCAATCATCTCTTAAAGAAAGATTAAATTCTCGTTCATATTTAGCAATTGTTGCAAATCCTCTAACCATATCATAGCGTTCATACAATTCATTTCGCGAAACTAATGCTCTTTCTTCTAGGATACCATCATATATAATCACAATTGACCTTAACATAATAAGATTCAATGGCATATTACTTTTACGATATTCTTGGTCAAAAACAATAAAACCATCTCCTGACCAAAAACAATTAAGCGGAACCAAATCTGGAAAGCCATTTTCCTGAATAGCTCCGCATTCATTTTCGCCTATTATATCAGCTGACTGTTGAATTAAAAAATAAAATTCATCCAGTCTTTTTAAAAATTCTTCTCTGTCGCTAATTAACAATTCTTGTAAATAGTTATTTGCCAATTTGCATTTTACTCGTGGCATTGTTATACTTGTTTTATCACTTGACAATATACCATCTATTACCCTAATACCTCTTTTTTTCAAGTATGACATGTTAGTAGCTAGTGTCATTAGCTGCTTTTTCCCTAAATCAAAAGCACATTTTTTTACTACTTTTTCTTTATATATTAATGTGATTAACGCTCTCTCCATACCACGGTCCAAGCTCAAGGTCACGCTTTCAACCTCACACTTATTCATACTAACTTGCGAAGCCTCAATAAAATATCCATTAGCAAAAGAATGTATTACATGGTTCAGAGACATCATATCGGCGAGTTCTGCCTCATTCCGATAAATTCTAGACGTATCTTTATATTTAGGAATATATCTATTTACAAGTTTTTCTTCTGGTTCGTAATCCTCTGCATATATTAATTGTGGCTGATATATATCTGGAAAAACAGAATATGTTTTCACATTAGTGAAACCATTGTCCTTAAGTATTTTTATATATTCACTTCGGGTGTAGTGCTCCTTTTCTCCCAATTCTCCGCAAAAGAATTTCATTCCCATCTGATTCTCGCATATTAAAAGAAGACGTCCATTTTTTTTCAAATATTTGCAATACTTTTTTAGCGTGGCTGCGTTGTCTCTTCCCCTTTTTATCGTATCAAATGCAATAACATAATCACAATCCTTCTCTGTTAACAAACACCCCATGTTAACCAATTCCAATTTTAAAATTTCAGGAATTCCAACGCATGCAATTCTTGCATTGTTTTCAAATGAATACCATTTTAATATACCTAATTGCAACCTCTCATATGCTGCGTTCACTTATCTTACCTCAATTTCTTAAATTATTAAATTTTTAATTGTGTCCTAATTTCCTGAACCATCAAATCATTAGTTGTTTTGTCAATTACAACAACATTTTCGTATCCCTTATCTCTTAATGCATGTGCTACCTGCAACGCAACAATTCCCGCCATTGTAATAACAATTAATGCATTTTTTTTAGGTTTATACCCTTCATTCATGACTTCGACTTTCATTCCACAAAATTCATCTGCATTATTGTCCTTTCGAGACACAATAATATTAGTTACATTTTTTCCTTGTCCAGTTAAATTTAAAAATTCTATCACTCTTTTACATCTAATTCCAGCTCCATACAACTCGATTATTTCTGCTTTTTTCATTTTTTCTACTACATTAGTCATCAATTCAATATCATTTATCTTATTGATACTAACATCACTCATTTCCAATGCCAAAGAAATTCCCTTATCCAAATCAAACTGTGCCAATTTGCCTAGTTCTTCATCAGAAATTCTATATGACATATTTCGAATGTTTTCTCGCACAAAAACAATCATTCTTAACAAACCTAAAAACTCTGTCTTATCAAAATGCTCCTCTTCATACATTTTTAGAAATTCCTTGTATATAATTGCCCTACTGTACATATTTATTGCTCTATCTTGATTAGAAGTCAAAATCGAATTACCACGGACTCTATATTGATAATACTTTTCATTAACATGAACAACTGTTTGAGCCTTCATCATACATTGAACCGTAAATAAGCAATCCTCGTATATTATGCCATCATAAAATTTCAATTTTTCTTGGCTAAGCCATTGTCTATTTATAAGCATCAAACACGCTGAATCTGTAAATTTATTATCAGCTGTCATTTCATTTAAAATTTTTCTTCCGCTTTTTTTCCCATATGCTTTACTATGTGTATAATAATTTACTTTTTCTTCATTATACTCAACTCCCTCCTCAAATACACAATTAGCGTCAAAATATACTATATCTGTGTTATTCCGTTCTGCTATTTCATATACTTCATTTAAAGTCCCCTGCTTGTACCAATCATCACTATCAATAAACAGAACATACTTTCCACTTGCAGCATTTATTCCCACATTTCTAGTATAGGCTAATCCTCGATTTTCTGAATTTGTTATTATATTGATGCGTCTATCTATGCATTTCATTTCATTAATAATTTGCAAACTTTCATCCGTAGATGCATCGTTCACGCATATTATTTCAATATTTTTGAAATCTTGATTTGATATGCTTGAAATACAGTCAGCTATATATTTAGACGTATTATATACCGGAACAATTACAGATATCTTAATCTGGCTGTTTTCTATAACATCATGATCTTTTATTCGTTTTTCCATCTCTTTAATTTCCTCTGATATTCCTTTTATTTCTTTAAATATCGTCAACGCTTCTATTTGAACATCCCACTCATTTATTTTGGGTGCCACTTCACTTATATAATTTTTCAAAATATATGCAAATTTTATTTTCCCAACATCATTTAATCTATTGTAATTCCACATATAAGATATAAATTTTCTTTTTAACCATGCCTCTTTCATCACAGGATTTTCATGTATAGTTTGTGCAATTTTTTTTTCGATCCATTCACTTTCTTTAACTATCTCACTCACTTTACTATTAGATTTGACCGATGAATTAGCATTATCAATTCTATAATCATATAAGCTTTTATTAATATAATAGCACTTACGTGAAGCAAAATGAGTAAGAACCGCAAAACCAAAATCTTGAAATGACGCACCTTGAGACTCATGCATTAATATATTATTCTTTCGAATAAACTCCGCTTTATATAAACAGGACCATACTGCAACTGTATTTCTATATAATAATTCAGGATACTCATATATATTTACCACTTTATGATATAAATAATCATATGTTGACTTTTGATACCTTGATATACATTTCTTTCCTCTATCAATATAAAACTCACTATAATCACATTTTACAAAATCAACGTTCGAGATATATTTAGACAATTCCTCATATATATTATCTTCAACCATATCATCTGAATCAATTATTGATATATAATCTCCTATTGCATTGCGTATTCCTTGATTTATTTTATATCCATAACTCGAATTTGAATCATATATATGTTTTACTCTTTTATCTGTAATTGCAATTTTATTCACAATAGCAGTAGTTCTTTTATCGGTACTGCTATCAATGCATAAAACTTCTATTTCCTTATATGATTGTTGTAGAACGCTTTTCAAACAGTCCCCAACATATTCCGCTGTATTATGAATAGGAATGATGACAGATATTTTTTGCTTCATTTTCTCCCACCTATCTGCATTGTAATGGTAATTCTTTCACATAAATTTTATTATGGCATATCCACAATGATAATAATCTTTCAGCCACATATCCAATTGCACGAATGCTTTGAGAATCTTCACCACTCAAATCTACCATTTTGCATGCGGGAACAATAATGCTAAATAACCATTCACAATATCGATCATATATGCTCTTAGTACACACAAACATATTACAATTTTGTAATACATAGCCATCAAAATATTGATCAAAATCATTCATATATTCAGGATATTTATCGCTTATTATTGTTCTTATTGTAAAATATGCTTTTTCAAAAGCGTTTTCAGATATAGAATATTTCAAAACATCTTTTACTGAATTCGGAAAACCATTGGTCGATCTAAGCGTAATCATATCATACTTTCTTAAATATTTTTCAATATACCAGCCATCTAACAAATTATCATCTTGTTCTTCCCAAAAATTACCTATCTCAAAATATCTACGATAATGAGTTATTCCAACATATTTGCAATTATAATTCTTCCAAATCCAGTATATTGCTGTACATTCATTTATTAAAGGATTAAGAGCGGCAATATTATCGCCCACATTGTCTTTTAAGCAATCATCTTCTTGATAATCCCCAACATAAATCGTCTCATAATTTTTTTTATTAGGTTTCGTAAATCTCTTATGTGCAACGGTAAATATTTTTGCATTATTCTCTTGTAAATCATTCCACGTATCTACTATAACTAGTTCCGAATATTCTAATTTTATAACTCTAAACTTTTTAAATTCCCATTTAAGGTCATTTATGTCAGAATACCTTTTAGGGCATAGATAGGGAACCGTAAATATTATATACCTGCACCAGTTTGCCAAATCTTTCAACATCTTTTTGATATTTTCGGCATTTTCATATATATATTCATCAATCATTATTGCTGCATCAAACTTTTCTTGTAGAACCTTCAACGTTCTACTATAGTTTCTTTGGGTATCCGCTCTCTGCGGCAAATAATCTACATATTCCACTCCTTTCACGAATGCATTATTATCTCTAATATAAAGTTCTTGTTTTATTAACGAGCTATGTACATCCACAATGCTTTCTATGTCTAATTCGTTAATTACATATTTTATCTGTATTGCTATATCGTTACTTATCTTTTTAGCCTTTTTCTGTATCTCAAACAAATAATATGTCCAATTGACTATTTTATCATCTGGAACTCCCAATTGCCAAAGTTGACTTCTTACTTCTGATAACATACTTGCTTTATCTAAAAAAAGGACAATATATTCATATGAATGTTCTTTTATTCTTTCCGGTTTAATAATTTTTTTGCCATATAATAATTTGTCTTGCCCTGCATTATTATCCACAAAACATAATACCTGATCCATGTTAAGTTTGTCAGCATGCTGTCTTAGAATTTTACCTGCGCCAAAAACCATAATCATTTATAACGTTCCTCCATCTATATCAAATAGCCAATCATTATCAAGTATTTTTGAACTTGGTATGCCTAAAATAATTAATTGTGACTTTATTTCGTAAAAAAATTTATTGGATGTAATAATAACATAATCATATTTTTCCTGTACGATATTTTTAGGATCAATATATTTAAAAATAGTATTATTAGCTTTAGCCGTTTTATCTGAAACACCGATGACTTTCCAATTTATAATACGTTTACCTGCTAAATCGCTTAATACATCCAAGACTTTTGCACTCCTTTGTCCGCAACCATATATGACCATAGTTTTATCACTTTGTAACCATTCCTTAATATTATTTCGGACTAATTCAAAATATCTTTCAAATGCGTCTAGCAATTCTTGTTTATTATCATCTGAAACACCTAACATGAAACCAAGTTTATTTATAAATATCTGATTTCTTGATATTGATTCCATATCATACAGATCACTCATTCCAAGTGCTGTTGTTACTCCACTATAATATGGTGCTATGTATTCTAGCCATCTTTTATTTAATTCATAATTTAAGCTATTTTTTTCAAATGCATTTGTTTCTTCATTTCTTTTATATATCGTATATAAAACGTCTAATTGTTGTACTAAATATTTGCAATCCCTCTTTTTTGCCAAACGCTTGTTTCCAACGCGTAAGAATTGATCATCATCATATTGCTGAAAAGAAATTTTTAATTTATCTTCCAAATATTTTTTTGCCGACCTAGCGGCATCAAATTCATTGATTTCCAAATTGACCGTCGAACAATTGCCTCCATACTGTCTGTATTTTAATAAAACATCATATATATTAGCAAACTTTACCCCTGACGCAATCAATCTTGTCCACAAGTCATAATCTTCTGTCCGTTTTGATGTATCATATCTCCAACCTTCATCAACCAATTTTTTACGAAACATTATTGTAGGATGCCACATTGGATTTTCAAAAATCAAATTAGTTTCAATGTTTTCATGCAAACATGGAACTGAAGAAGTCCATTCAGTTCTTCCTTCAGCATCAATAACTATTGCCCGACTTCCCACCACATCTATCATCAAATTATTACTAAGAAATTCAACTTGTTGTTCTATTCTATTTGACATAGAAATATCATCTGCATCCATTCTCGCAATATACGCCCCCTGGGCATTTTCCAATCCACAGTTTAGAGCTGCGGCCACTCCACATTTTTCCTGTTTAATTACTTTGATTTTCTCACTATAATTTTTCAATATTTTTTCTACGCTTGGATCTGTGGAGCTATCAATAATCAATATTTCTAAATTATCATATGTCTGATTACATATACTATCCAATGCCTCATTTAAATATTTTGTTTCATTGTATAAAGGTATAATTACAGATACCAGTTCTTTTTTCATCTCATCCTAAGGTCATTTAAAATGACCCGGTCTCCTTCCTTTTATCTTTTTACGTTTATTCTCGTTTTTAAAAGCATACTACACTTTTTATATAATATTGCAAAAATAATAACTGCCACAAATTCTATTGCAGATCTCACATAGCACGACGAAACTATTGAAACACTATACTTTTCTATAATCGAAATAACAACTACGTGAAATAAATAAAACTCAAATTGAATTTTATTTAACGCTTTAAGTATACCACATTTTTTTAATATGCAGCATACATATCCTCCTTCATAAAAAAATACACATATTAAAATTAAAGATTCTATTACGAATAAAAATCTAAAACCATTACCATTCCACCATGATCCCACCCAAAAAAACAGTGCTCCAAGTTCAATAAAAGTAGCTATCCACTTTTCTATACGAATTTTTATACAATATTTTTTTAATATTTTAAAACCCATTAAGCCTATTAAAAACTCTAATGCTCTTATAACCGGGTTTGTATGAATTGAAAGGCAAAATATATTATTTACTTCCAAAAAAGCTCTAATCAAACATACCACCAACATTTTAATTTCAATTTTGGTTTTGACTATAGCATTAAATGCTGGTGCACAAAAATAACAAAATAAAAGGCATGACAGGAACCAGCTAACACCATTATATGAAAAATATATATTAGGATCATTTGACCATGTTTGTAACATAAGCACATTAACTAGTAATTTTGATCCCGAAAGAGAATTGTATTCATTTTCACCTAAAAAAGCCAATACCAATATAATCCCCACTACATGTGCCGGCCAAAATTCATACCATTTTTCCTTTGCATATTTCATTGCAAAGGAAAAAGAATCTGATATATTTTTTTCTTCCCAGTTATATGCCACACAAAACCCCGATATTACAAATAGGAACTCACATGTTCTTGCTCCAAGATCTCCCAATCCGTATCTTGGAATTGGGCTATGCCAGTAAAATAATATCAAAAGCATAATTGCCTTTAAACTGTTAAAACTTTCAATTTTTTTCATCTTATCCCGCTTCCCCTACATATCTTTTTATGTAATATTATCCTAATTAGCGAGATGTTCTCTTCCACAAAGTGTTTTATAAAAAATGCTCATAATCATATGATCAAATATCATGTGAACATCTTCCGTCACCTGCATGCTCATGACATCTACCCATAATGATACGTCTGATAGTTCCTTTAGTTTTCCCCCCTTGAATCCCGTTAATCCGATAATTTTATTACCATGCTCTTTAGCATACTCTACCGCATTAATAACATTTTTACTATTGCCACTTCCTGAAATAGCTATAATTATATCTCCTTCTTCCAGCTTTCCTCTAAGCTGAAAACGAAATACTTCTTCAAATCCTATATCATTAGCAATTGCCATGATAGTAGCCATATTATCATTTAAACATTGGAATCGGAATTTTTTGTCGATATATTCTGAAATTCCTTTATTAAAATCATTTTGATAATGAGAAGCTGTTGCAGAACTGCCGCCATTTCCAAAAATATAAATAGTATGCTTTCCCTCATATGCCTGCATGATCAGGTTCATTGCCTTATTAATTTCCTCTACATCCAGCTTGTCTAACGTACTCTTCTCCAATTCAATATATTCCTTTATTGCATTTGTATAATCTGCCATCTTCTTAGTCTCCATTCTTATCTTTTTATGATCTTGTTTACTACTTCCAAAAGATTTTTTCCTTCTTCTTCCGCTTGTACAGCATACTTTCCATCTTTTCCAGCCTCTCCGGTCAAGACCAAAGCTGTATGCATCCCCGCATTAATTCCAGTCTGAATATCTATTGTTGTGTCCCCAATCATCCATGATTTCTTTAAATCAATATTATATTCCTCAGCACTCTCCAAGAGCATACCTATGTCCGGTTTTCGGCAATGACATTTTATTTTGTACGCGACATTTTCCTCTGGATATCCCTTATCCGGGTGATGTGGACAATACTTAACCGCATCCAGGTAAACCCCTTCTTTTCCAAGCAACGTCGCCATCTTTCTATGAATATTTTCTACATCTTCAATCTCGCACAATCCCCTTGCAACAACCGGCTGATTAGTAACGACAATACATAACCATTCGGAATAATTTATTTGTTTAATAGCCTCAACTACATCCGTTTCTAGTTCAAAATCGTCTTCATTATACAAAAGTCCCTTATATTTATTAATTGTCCCGTCTCTATCCAAAAAAATACATTTTTGCTTATGAGAGAGGCATCTTGCATCAATGAAACCACTCTCTATATCCTTAATTGTAGCATTTATTCTATCCACAGTCCCTATATCTTTTATATACTCAGGAGATCTGTATCCATATACCGGTTGCTTCTCTTCAATCAATCTGCTTAACAAGTTTTTCTCTAAATCTAATTTAACCGGAGCGGTAACATAGTCACATACTCTTTTATTCAATATATAAAATCCGGCATTTACGCAATTCTCATACCAATAACTTCTTACATTATTTTTTGAGTCAAAACGCTCAATTCTCTCGTTTGTATCCATTACTACTATATCCGAATCAAACGGATGTGAATTTGGGTGTACGAACAATGTAGCTATTGAATCCTTTGAAATATGAAATTGCAACATGCGGTTTAAGTCAATATTGAAGAATACATCTCCAAATATAAGAAAAAAAGAATCATCTGTTAACCATTCTTTAATATAATACAGGGATCCCGCAGTACCCAATGGTTCTTTCTCCTGAATATATGATATTTGTACACCAAAGTCAGAACCATCTCCAAAATACTCTTGAATTTTTTCGCCTAAATGTCCTATTACCAAACATATTTTTCTTATATTGTATTGCTTTAAAGTTTGTATTTGCCATTCCAACAATGGTTTCCCCAGAATGTTAACCATAGGTTTAGGAATTAAATCCTTCGTTATGGAGGCAAGTCTTGTTCCCTTGCCTCCCGCCATAATTACTGCTTGCATATATTCTCATCCTTATCTCTTGACAGTACAATTTCTACAGTTTTTGCCACTGCTTCATCAGAGTTGCAGCTTGCTCTCCAACCGGTAGCATATATTTTGCTCAAATCATACTGAAACCTGGGAACATCACCTTTCCATCCTATATTTCCGCCTGTATAATTATAATTAACTTTTGTAAGTCCCATCTTCTCACAAATAATATCTGCTATCTTAGTGACTGTTGTAGCACCCTCAACACCTAGATTATACAATGTGATTCCCTTTGTATTGGTTTCCATAAATCGTACAATTGCTTGTACTAAATCTGTCACAAAAATATACGGTTTGCACTGTGTGCCATCGCCCAAAATTTCCAGATTAGAATTATCCTTCTTCAATTTTTTAATAAAATCAAATATAACTCCATGTGTAAGTCTTGGACCAATTACATTAGGGAATCTAAATATCAGTACCTCCATGTCATTCATATGGCTAAATGCCGAAATAAGTGCCTCCGACCCTAATTTGCTCGCTCCATAATACGAAACAGGGCGCAGATCCGCAGTTGTTTCCGTTAACAATTCATCTGTCTTCTCACCATATACTGCAGATGTAGATGCAAAAAACATTTTCTTCACTCCATACAGCCTCATGCACTCCAATAAATTGAATGTAGTGGTATAGGTATTGTTATACTCTACAATGGGGTTCTGTGCACTTGCCTGAATATCAGAATTGGCGGCAAGATGAAAAACATACTCTACCTTTTCTTTTTCAAATATCTTTTTTAATGCCTCCATGTCACATATGTCCTGCTCGTACATATGGAACTGCGGAACAGACAGCAGATGTTCAATATTCTTTTTTGTGCCTATAAAATAATTGTCGACACATACTACTTCATGCCCTTTTTCTAATAATAAGTCTATTAAATTGCTTCCAATAAATCCTGCGCCTCCAGCGACTAATACTTTCATCTGTCTTTTCTCCTTTTTACCAATATTTATTTCCAATGTGTGCTACAGATGTTCCATCATGTTCAAAGCTAAATTCAAATTTCTTTAAGCCTAATGCTTCTTCTAATTTCTTTTGTCGATCTTTTTCACAATAAAATAACAGGAAACCACCACCACCGGCGCCTAGCAATTTCCCTCCAGCAGCTCCATTTTCCATAGCAATATTATACAGTTCGTTGATTCTTGGATTAGATACTCCACTTGCAAGTTCTTTTTTTCGCATCCAGCCCTCATTCAAAATTTCACCAAAATTTTGAAGATTTCCAGCCTCTAATGAGGCTTTCATTTCCCTTGCCAGTCTACACATTTCAATAAGGTTTCTTGTCTTATCGTCCTGTGATATATTCTTCTTCTGCTCTGCCAAAATCACATTTGCATCATGTGTAATCCCGGTATAAAACATAATTAAATTATTCTGCAATTCCCTCTTTAATCCCGGCTTTAATATCAACGGAGAAACTGTAACCGTGTCGTCTCTATTAAATTCAATAAAATTCAATCCTCCACATGCCGCTGCATACTGATCTTGCTTTCCTATCGGATTCCCTAATTTCTCAATTTCAACTTTACATGCTTCCTCTGCAATTTCCTCTTTAGAGACAAATTTTCCCTGATAACAGTGCAACGTATGTAACAGTCCAACTGTAAACGCACTGGACGATCCTAAACCTGTCCCACTTGGTATATCCGCTGTACTGCTGATCTCTACTCCGCTTACTTTCATGTCATTTAGAACCTGGCGAAATATTGAATGATGTATTTCTTTGATATCATCCACTATTTCTACTTGAGAGTATCTGAGAGAGGTCTTAGTCTCGTCAAAATATGGATGTATTGTAATATACATATACCTATTAATGGATGTACTCAAAACACATCCTCCATGTTCTCGATAAAAATCAGGCATGTCACTGCCTCCACCGCAAAAGCTAACTCTAAATGGTGTTTTTGTGATTATCATATCTTCCTCCTCTTTAGACTTGACCAATTTTCCTTTAAATAATATAAGTCCCTCTTACAATTTTTGATTTCAGCCCTTTTTCCTTTAGTTCATTATATATCTCGTTATAATATTTATTTGAAGATATTATTACAATTGATGGGTTGAGCTGAACCAAGGCCTCGGGGGAAATCGTTTCATATTTTTCTCCCATAAAAATTACTTCTACTTTTTTCACATCTGCAAGTGCTATCAATTTCCAGCTTAATTCACAATCTAGAATCTTTTGCTCAAGAATCGATAGCAATTCCTTTCCCTTTTGTCCAACACCATATACCACAATATTTTTAGGGTCTTGCTTTTGCTTTTCAAAAAAAATATCATTAATCTGTAGTACATCACTGATAAAAGCAATTATATTATCAGTATCCATTTTGATAAAACACGTTGATATCTCATTTAGGAAAAATTGATCATCTGCAACACTCGGGCAAAAAAAATCTTTTCGAAGAAATTCAGTAATACTTTCTCCATAATTTTCAAATACCCATTTCCATCTCTGATTTAATTCTCTAATTAATACAGAACGTTCAATAACTTTTCTCTGTTCATTCGCCTCAAAAATATCTCTTAATAAAGATAGCTGGTTAGCTATAAAATCTGCCTTTCCTTTTTTTAGCAAAAGGCTGTAATACGGTCTTGCAAAATCTTCATCTTCATATTTATTTTTAGGGATTCCGAATAACTCCTCAACATATTCTCGCGCACTCCTATTAACAGAAAGAGCTACTCTTCCCCTATCTGATGACATACTATTCGCATGTTTTCTATAAAGCAATAAATGTTCATGCAAATTTGCAAATTTTAACCCCTGCGTAGCCATTTGCATCCAAAGCCTTAAATCTTCTGCATATTGCTTTTCATCATATCTCCAGCCTTTTTTAACTAATTGTGCCCTCATCATTACCGTTGGATGTATTATACAGTTTTCAAAGATAATTTTTGCCTTTATTTGAGAATCACTATAATACCCCACATCGCTTGATTCTACTACATCTCCCTCTTCATTAATTATATTACTTTGAGTTCCTAAGATATCAATGTCAAGATTTTTTTCTAAAAACTCTACTTGAATTGAAATTCTTTGTGGCAAACTAATATCGTCTGCATCCATTCTTGCAATAAATTCTCCGCCAGCCCGTTCCAATCCATAATTTAAAGCTGTGGCTACTCCTTTGGGAGGCTGATGAAAACAGCGTATTTTTCCCTTGTACGATTCCAATATAGCAATTGTATCCTTATCATCCGAACTATCAACTACAATGATCTCAATATTGGGATATGTTTGATTTAAAATACTATCAATAGCCTTCTTTAAATATGGTCCATCATTATAAGAAGGAATAATTACACTAACAAGTTTTTCCATTTAATACTCCATTTATTTTCTTTGATTAGTATAGCTCCCTTGAATCATTTTTTCATATAACATCATATGTGCTTTCACATAATTTTCAAAGGAATACATTTCCTTCACATATTCCTTTCCTCTTGCGCTTAACCTTTCTCTTGCTCCATCATTGTACAATAAATGTAAAATTTCCTCTGTAATAGCCGTACTATTACCATATTCCACAGCCACTCCATATTTCGGTGCTCCTATTATTTCTGCAGGTGCTGTTGACTTAAACGTAATAACAACACAGCCATGTGCCATTGCTTCAATTGACATTAGTCCAAAGGATTCTGCCAAAGAAGGCATAAGAAAAATATCACATTTTTCATAAAACGATCCTATATCGCTGCCATTCAGCCATTCGAGAGAATGTGTTTCTACCCTTCTCGATATATCGTCAGGCATTTCTTTTCCGCCCACCGATATTATTTGAATCTTCTGTACATCCTCCTCATTTTTTTCCACTGTATCTATCAAAAGTCTTAATGCTTCAAAAATATATTTTGTTCCTTTTAACTTTCCATTGTTGTTTCGAAAGCCTATAGTAAATTTATACTTATGGATACCATATTTTTTGCAAAACCCATTAATATCTCCACTTTCAAATTCTTCCTTTTTTAGTCCAAAAGGAATTTTATAAACAGGATGTTTACTCAATATCGATTGAGATATCTGGTCTTTCATATAATCTGTTGTTACAATGATTGGAAAATCACTCATTTTATAACATTTTTTCTTATACTGATATTCCTCTGAAGCAAATGAACTGTTCACCACGCTTTCCGCATCTTGTCTTGCACAATCATGACATCCTCCGTTCTTCCACTTCTCACATTGTAGAGGATGTATACAACCACCGGTAAATGGCCAACTATTATGTATCGTCCATACCGCTTTTTTTCCCTCGAAAAGCCTGTTCATCTCATATGCAGAAATAGGAAAGCCACGTAAAAGTTGATAGTGGACAACATCTGCATTTTTCCACTCCTGAGTTTCTACAATCATTTTTACCCAAGGTGAAATCAAATTTTCCACTCCCAAATTTTTTCCTAAAGCGACCATTCTATTTTGAAGCACCTGATTTTTTTTGTTCAAAATACCTACAGATTCTGCATAAGTGTTTTTACTAACAATCATTGAGCAACTGACATCTTCGAATTTGTTTAGCTCTTTCATCAAATCATAGCCATTAAATCGTTCCCCCGGACTATCACTATGGCTTACCTGAAGTATTCTCAACTTTTCGTCCTTCCTTCATTTTTTAAAAAAACATCATATAATAAGTCATTATATAACTCAATAATCTGATCCATATTTTTATGATTATTGAATTGTATCTTATCATATATATCTATATCCATATATACATTTACATATCCCAACGCTTCCAATTGTTTTCGGATATTTTCACTATATTTTGCATTCGCAATAAATACTATACTGTTTTTTCTATCTTTAATGCAATCTATAGTGTTACATAAGATGCCGTCTACTAGTTCTCCTTTTTTTTTGATATCATTGTCAACAAATCCGCTTACGCTGTATCCATTAATTCGAAAAAAATAGTATAATTCCATTCCGCGCTGTCCTGCACCAAAAATATAAATCTTACTGTCTTTCAATTTTTCTATATTCAAATCAAACATTTTTTGCTCCCAGTGTTTATATCTTGTCATCGTACTACACTACAGTGTGCTAAACCGCATCCGGAAATAATAACTTCAGCAATTTCTCGTATTGCCCCATGACCACCATATGCTTTCGATATGTATTTTGCTTCTTGTTTTACCTCCGAAGTTCCATCTGCAACAGTACAGCCAAATCCAACCGCCTTTATTGCATCTAGATCATTCAAGTCGTCTCCTACATATGCTATATTATCTAAAGGAATTCCATATTTATTAGAAAGCTGCAAAATTACATCTAATTTATTATTAACCCCACCATAAATTTCATCTACGCAAAGTTTCTGTGCCCTCCGATTATTTAATTCCATTGTTTCCCCTGTAATAATCCCTGTAATAACTCCTTTCTCGTGAAGCATTCGCAGGGCGACCCCATCTTTCGTATTGAATTTTTTTAATTCATCCCCTTTTTCTGAATAGTACATTCCTCCATCTGTTAAAACTCCATCACAATCTGTTAAAAACATTTTAATTATCGGCAACGCTTGTTTATTCTTCTCTTCTCTTTTTAATAATTGATTTTCTATAATAATCCAGTCTGAAGGTTCATCAATTTCAAAATAGGAATCTTCTTTCATTTCATATGCACGTATTTTACCCGATAAACGGTTCTTATCTTTTAATAAATTATTTCTGCTGGTAATATAAAAAGCTCCATTTTCTACTAAATACCCCTCAAATTCTTGACGCCGAGGCCTTCTTGAAAAATCATAATTGATAGGAGAAGCAATGCCTCTCTCGTCTGTTCTCCAACAAAAACGTTTCTGTCTCACTACCGAAAGAACACTATCCGTATTTTCTTTATTATAAAGTTCAAAGCCGCCATCCAGATCATCCGCTGTGAGCAATGGTGATGTTGCCTGTATTAAAAAGAGTGTGTCAAATTCATATTCTTGAGCGAACTCTATCATTGCCGTTTCTGTTGATGCAGTATCTGTAGCAGATTCTTTTGATCTTCCTATAACTTCAACTTTAGGCAAGTCAAATTTTCTAACAACGTTGCCTATAGCTTCACAATCTGTTGCTATATATACTTTGTCAATACTTTGACTATCATTTGCTGCTTTCGTGACCCAATATACTAATGGATGCTGTGCAATTTCTTTTATATTTTTTAGCGGAATTGATTTGCTTCCACCTCTCACTGGTATAAATGCCACGTTCATATAAAATTTCCTCACATTTTCTCAAAATTTCTATATTTCAGTTTATCACGTTGAACCTGTTCAATCGGAAGAATTTCTTCTTTTTTATATGTCAATGCTTTATAAGTACATTCCAAATTTCTTTTTAATCTTCTAACTCCATCTGGCTCAAGCGATGCCGCCTGATCAGTTCCTTTCCACGTCCTATCTAGTGTATAATGGCGTTCTATATAAGACGCTCCCAATGTATACGCTGCTATGTCAACCGAAATTCCTAAATGGTGTCCGGAGAAGCCTATCGCTTTGACTCTGCTTTCATAGGCTTCTCTCATTCTTTTTATTTCCAATAAGCACACATCTTCAAAAGGCACCGGGTAACCCGATGTGCAATTATATAACACTAGATCTTTTGCTCTGTGATTTTTTTCAAAAAGTTGTACTATTTGTTCTTCTTCTTCATGAGTAGTCATTCCGAAAGAAAGTTGTATTTCTCCCTCATAATTATCGCACAACCATTGTAACATTTTGAAATGGTTATTACATGCTGAAGGAATTTTTATAAACTTAGGATGCAATCCTGCTATTTCCTTTGCACTAGTCATATCCCAAACCGATGTAGAATACGTTATTCCAACCTCTTCACACCATTTTTTTAATTGTGCATGCTGCTCTACATCAAATTCTAGAAACTCTCTATGTTCTCCATATGTTCTTCCATATGAATTTGCTGGATTTGGATGCGGTGCATTATATTGCTCTGGAGTTAACAGTTCTTTGGGACATCTTTTTTGAAATTTTATAGCATCTGCCTTACAGAAAATGGCTGCTGTATTTATCATTTCGTGTGCTATTTCCATTTGTCCCATATGATTGCATCCTGCTTCGGCTACTACGTAAGGTTTTTTATACATTTTCATTATCTTCTTTCATTATTTTTTATATCCGGTCAAAATCTACCCGATTAAATATTTCCAACTTTCCACCACGTGTCGCATTATATATTTTTATACCATGAGATGTACAATAGCTTTCTGCCACTCTATATGCCTCACTTACACTCTCATAGTCAAAATCATTTATTACCTTTTTTTCCTGATAACAATGTTGTTTTTCCACGTTATTATAGTCAAAGTCACATCCCAATAAATATATTTCCTGATATCCCATATATACCGCTAATTGCATGCATACATATACTACTGTCATTCCGGAATAAACATCATTTGCAAAATCATCAGAAAATTTCATATTATATCTATCATACTTTATATGGTATTCATAAAAGTTTTGGGAATGCTCTTCTTGCCAAAATTGCATCCATGCATCACTAATAAAGGTATCTATTCCCCAAAAATTTTTATTATTTTCTAGTTCCTTCATTATCTCGAAAATCATTGCTTGATCGCTAATCACGTAATAATCTGGCCGCCATTCAGTCTTATCAAAAATTTTAAAGAGCCAATTCATGCCTATTGTTTTAATGCCTTTTTCTTTCAATTTTTCTAAATCTTTTATTTGTAAGCTTGGCCCCGTTGCAACTATAAAAATTTTTTCATTTTCTTTCGCCACATTATGGTATTTTTCTAATCTATTTTTCCATCCTCGATCAACCCACGTTCCGAGATCATCTACCGAAATTTCAATATTATTATCCCCTTTTAGTTCTAATATCTCCTTATTCAAATTTATTATTATGGCATCCTTGATATCTATTTTCTTCTCTACTCTGATATGTTTATCTCGTATAAGCTTCTCTTGAAAATCCTTGTGCCTTAATTCGTCAAAAAAAGAAACTTGAGTTTCCATCTCACATAATGCTTGGTACAACAAAATCCCCCAAAAAGACATTCCTGAAATATATATTTTTTTATTTTTTGATAAATCAACTATCTTTTTACAAATCTGTTCTTTTTCAAGAAAAATATTGTTAGTGATATTTTCCTCATTCCAAAGAAAGAACCAATAAATTCCATTATCTCTCAATTGCGTTATTATATTCTGATAGTTCATAGGGGTAATCAGTATATATTTGTCCCTGTACTTTTCAAGATACTCGCCAAAAGTTATTATTGGGATGTTCAAATACTCACGTGTTTCAAATTGTTCTGCCTTGGAGTCTATGATGGCACATATTCCCTTAGTTCCCAGCATAAATATAACATTGCGTGTTATTCTTCCAAAGCCCCAAATTACTATTTCCATAAATCAATCATATCCTTTATCTTTGCAACGATTAATTATCGCCTTTACAATGATCAACTATTGTCTTTGCAATCTTTTTGCTTGCATTTCCTTCAAATACTAGTCCTATCTTTTTATGAAATTCATCCAATACTTTATCATACTTTATCTGATCAAATTCCATAATATCCTTTCCCAGTTCCTCATTATTACTTGCAAGTGTAAATGGTAACTTCACATCAAAATTTGGAGTCATTACCTTATTATTACCGATGCGTTCTCTTGGATCCGTCGCTATATTCCACATCAACGCTCCTCTGTCCTTTGCATATTTCTGTATATCATCCGCATATAGGAACACCGGAATATGTGCAAATCCTGCTTCGAAACAGGCGCTGGAATAATCCGAGATATAGGCATCCATCCCTGCTAAGATTTCATACATATCATCTGCCTGACTCTCATCTATGATTCTATCCTGTATCTCAGGGTTCTTGTATTCCTGAAACGTAGGTGCAAGCTGAGGATGCACACGCACGCACAGATACCACTTCCCACCAAACTTCTTCTGCAGATTATCTAACAATCTCTGAAAATCAATGGTCCATATCTCTGAAAATACGAATCTTTTCCCATCTTTTGCACCCTCTCTGAACGTAGGGGCAAACAATACTACTTTTGCATCTTCCGAAATATGATGTTTTTTGCGGAACCTGCTTTTTGCATCGCTTCTGTCTCCGTATAGCACATCGCATCTCGGAGCTCCTGTTTTCAGGTAATTGCCCTCATATACCAATGCCTTATCAAAACATTGTTCACACCAATTAGAGTCAATCACTAGGTCATCTATCATATCGGAATCATTTTTACTGACCAAGTATGCCATTTCAGAGAACCCTTTTCCGCGGAATAATCCGGTACATTTTATTGCTATGGTATAGTGATTTACATTAAGATAATACTGCCCCTTTCTCTTTTTCGTGCCATAAGATTTTCTATAGTTGTCAATCCATACCTTGGACCTGGACAGCCAGTATGCCCTGCTCCATAACGTATTGGGCACTTTCCTGATATAATCTGGAAATGCTTTGGTCATATCATTCACAAACCATACAAACTGAAATTGTGGATTCTGCCTATGGAGTTCCTCCACCAGTGGTTTTGGATTACAACCGAATCCTCCCTTTCCCTCAAAGGTGCATACACTGATCAGATTTTTTTGTATCGAAAAAATCCTACACATATAAAAGCACAAGCTCTCTAGGAACGCTCTGTAACGACGTTTTCGTATATATCTTATCTCCTTAGGGTCTGTTGCAATTGTATGTTCCACTCAGTCTCTTCTCCTTAATATTCTGCATGTATTTGTTTTGCCAGAAGCATATCACTAACGCAATCTACTTCTGTCCATTTATAATCTCTGACATCATCATAATATAATTGAAAATCTTCATTGAAAATCATTTGTACCAATGCATTTTCATACCACTGATCATACATTCCCTGTTCTACCATGGTTGAAACACATTTTCTAAATTTTAATGCAGATTCCTTATCCAACCTTGTCACGCCTGCATACTCGCCATAATATTCATCTAAATCTTTACTCATAACTAAAATTTTTGAGCCATTTACTTGAACATTATAATCTCCGTTGCTTTTTATGCTACTGTCAATGCAAACTTCAGGTTGTTCCACTCGTGAACATACAATATCTCTCACAAGTTTTTCTTCCATCACAATATCACCGTTAATAAGAACTACATCATCTACTAAGTAGTCTCTTGCAAACCAAGCAGATGCAATCGAATTCGTCACTTCATAAAACGGATTATCTATAAAAGTTACTCCTTGCAATTCAGTTTTTATTGTATGACTCATAAATCCAACAACTACAACAATATTAGCATTTTCATCATATTTTTTTATCAATTTAACCATTCTCTCCAGAACAGTAGTATTTTTGTCTAATTTATATAACGACTTCGGATACTTTAATGTCAACGGATGCAATCTTGATCCTTTTCCTGCCACCAAAAAAATATATGTCATATTACCTCCTATGTTTACCACAATAACAATCCTATTCGCATCATATATTCTGTTGTAGGGAATTTTACTTCTATCCCTGCTGACGCAGCACTTTTCATCACATTTACACCCAATGCCTCCAATGGACTCCTGGATGCATATGGATTTGCGCACCTTTCCGGCATACAGCCGTTTTTACATAATTTGCATGCCCCCCCAATAAAAGATAGCGCCATTGGTTCATTATTCTGATACAGCCACTTTTCACACAAAAGCATGGCTCTATGCAAATACACGGATGATTCTTTTCTTACTGCTTCATAATTGCTTTCGTCAATTGGCATTTCAACATAGATAAAAGCTTTATTACAGTATTCATTAATCATCTTTTTATAATCAATATCCGGTATTCGCGGTGGGCATTTCCAGTTATTGTTATATCTACCGCAATAAAAGCAGTTTATCTTTACTCTCTCTTCAAAGAAAAGATTCTCTGTTTCTATCATTTTCCATCGAATCATCGGATATGTTTTCTTCACATAATCCATCATTTCATCAATCATTTGAAGTCTTTTTCTCCCCTGAGTCCTCTTTGTCTGCTTTATTTATTACATCTCATATCAAGAAACCGTTCCATCAGACCTGCAATAGCAATAGATTCGCCTCTGGTCAATTTATAGGATGTATTCCCATTCCCCAGAATAGCCCTGGCAAAATCACTGATCTCATAACGCAGTCCTCTTCCTAAGAATCTGGAAGAGTACACATCCTTTTTATTGGCATCCTCATATCTCACTTCGAATCCCTGTGTCAGCCACCAGGGTGACTTCACGAGGATATAACCGGCCGTTCCTGCGATCAGGAGTTGTCCTTCTGTCTTCACTCCCACCCCTGTCTTGGATAATGCCAGTCCATTATCGAAGGAAAACGCTGCCTTCGTATACAGGTCAACTCCGTTTTCATCCTTGATGCTGTCAAATCTGACATCGCGGACTTCTTTTCCCAATAGTTTCACGACAGGAAGCAAGGTATAGCTTCCGAATTCTGTAAAGGATCCGCCGTATCTTACATCACTGCGTTCCCTCATCTCTGGTGGTGTCAGTCGGGAAAAGCTGGCTTCCACATCTCTGATCTGACCGATGACACCGCTTTTTGCCACCGTGATGACCTGATTGAATCCGGGGCAATAAGCCGTCTTGATCGCTTCCATCAACACACAGTGATTCTCTTCTGCGATTTCGAACAGTTCCTCTGCCTGGGATTTCTGTAGTACGAAGGGTTTCTCGCAGAGTACATGCTTTCCTTTTTCCAATGCAGTCTTTGCGTAGGCATAGTGTGTATCATGTGGAGAAGCAATATAGACAGCATCCACCTTCTCCAGGAATCTGTCGTAATCATCTTCCCAGAAGGATAGTTCATGTGCATCGGCATATTCCTTCGCATGTTCTCCATGGGGATTGTATGCTCCGGCTACGGTGACGCCGCTGACATACTTTGCCTCTTCCGGGAACCGCCCTGCTATGCGGCCGGTTCCGACCACACCGATATGAATGATCGGGTGACCTTCTATTCTCTTCATGGTAGAAGATACATTCCGTGTTCTCTCGAGGTAGACGACTTCACAATATTCCTTCAGATAATCGAACTTCCCCAGCCAATCGGATCCTACCGTGAAGATATCCACACCGAACTTCTGGATGTCCTCTACCTTCTGACCGACGTGATCTTCCACGACCACTTCGTCCACGAATCCGGTAGCACGTACATTGTCAATTCTGGTGATCAGGGAATCTACGACATTTAGCTTTCCCCGGGTCTCATCGTACTGCTCAGTGGTAATCCCCACGATCAGATAATCTCCCAGTTCCTTGGCTCGTTTTAACAGATTGTAATGTCCCTCATGGAACATATCGAAAGTACCGTAAGTAATAACCTTTTTCATCGATTGTTCTGCTTTCATTTTGCATTATAAGTCAAATTATATTTTACTCTATATGGCGCAAAAAGTCCACCCTTTATAAAAGGGTGGACTTTAGGACTATATGTTGATCTCCACAACATTTCCAATTTCAGTCATGATTGGTGTATAAAAATCCACATCCTGTTTCGGGGTAGACAATGAAACCACAAGTGAATATCTTATTGTACTGTCATACTTGTCCAGATAGCTTCGCTCTCTCCACCATCCAACGATAGGATAAACAGCAATATTTTTACTTTCACACAGTTCTGCCGCTGTTAGTTCACAAAAATCAGAATGTATGGAACCCACATCCCGATTAACTGTCCCTAAATACCACCGGTCACTTCCGCTTGTACCTTCGCCTTTATCCTTTTTATCATCTCCACGCATCTTCACATTGATACGTTTCTTAAAATCCTCAATATCCTCATCTGAGTTAATCACATCAAATCTTAACCCACACGACGGATAGCGATATTTATCTTTCCAGCCCACTTCACCGGGACCGGGTTCAATAAAATACGATAATGTCACTTTCAAAGTAACCAATTCATTTCCAAGATCTTTCAAAACATCTGTCGGCCAAGGCAGAGTATGAATATGCATTTCATTCATGCTTTTTTTATTATAAGGTTGCATTTCACCTTGAATAACCATATTTACGCTATTGTCCATACATTGAATAGCTTTTTCAAGATTAGGAATACCATAGCCACAAGTTCTTAGTAGTGTCCGTCGCCCTCTTGTCTTCGTATCTTCGATACAAAATTGTCTCTTCATTTGTTCCGTCCAACCGGCAGAATGAACCATCAATGCCCTGACCGTTTCCGGCCACATATCAGGATATTCAGCTAACAATTGCGAACAGAACCATGCAGCTTGTGCTGCTGCAGAACTTGTTCCCCATATTGTTGAAAAGTTCTTAATCAACGGCCTATAATTGGTTGTTAATAATGATAAATCCGGGCACTCCGTATAGTCTGCACCATTAGTAGCCATATTCCCACCATCAAATAATACATCCGGTTTAATCGGCCACTTACTATCCCACAATTTGGAAGTAGAGTTATATGGTGACATATCTCCTGCTTCCGCTACCGCATTATATCCTTTAAAAAGAGGATCAGTTATGTTGGTCTCATTCGAATATGCTCCAACAGTAATCGCATTCCATGCCTGTCCGGGACTTTCAACACAATGCAATGTATTTGCATCCGGAAATGATAATTTCCCCAATTCTTCTGGATATACATTTCCTGCACTTACAACAAAGAGACGCTTTACATTTTCTTCATCCGCACCGGATATAATGCTATCTACAGCTGCTGACCATGAAGTCGGGCTGCCATCAGTGGTATTGTATTCCGGCGAAGTCACTGCCATGCATATAACTCTATGGGCAAGCGGATTGGCTATTTCGGCCAATGACACTGCCTGCTCGGTAATTGCGCCATATAGTTCAGGATTGTTTTCCCCCATAGGCGGCAAGATCTTTACTGACTCAATCTTCTGCGGAATCTCTATTTTAGTTTTTCCTAACAATACCTCTTTTAAATTATTATATAAAGCTATCCCTGCCATTTCTGTTCCATGTCCCTGGTGATCTCCGTTTCCCCATGCAGACTTCACTGCTTGAACATGGTCTAGACTAATTGCTTGTTCTAACAGAGGATGTGCTGCTGTAACTCCCGTATCCAGCAAGCAAATAGTAACATTACTATCTGTATAATCCGCACGCTGCAGCAAGTCATCTATCCATTCCTTTTGCTCCTTATTAGACAAATCCGTAAAAAAGGTTGTTGCTTCCTGTGCCCGACGTATTTCCGCAATATATGGACATACAGCTATTAACATTTTTAGCTGCTCAGCACTTGCATATACCATCTTAACTATACGCTCTGGAAACACAATATGCTTATCATCTATATGTATTTTATTTTCATAGCATATAAGTGAAATGCTTTCCTCTGTTTTTCTCCATGTTTCAATATTTTCTTTTTTAAAGTCATATCTAAGCCAAATTTCACACCATACAGGTGTTTCCCTAGGCATACTATCACGTTCTCCAACCCAAAAAGAATCCAGCATTGCCACTTTTATATCGTCTATACTGCTAACCAAATCATTGTTCTTGGGATTTCCTTTTGAGGTCAGTACATTGGCATAATCTTCAATCTTTTTCAGAAAAGAACTTTCTTTACCAGCAGGTATATAAACCGTAGCCTTAATTACAGACTTTTCTTTATCTTCATGAACGTTAAGTAAACGTATTCCTGCTTTTCGATCTTCCAAACTCTTTATAGCCAGATCATGGCCTTGCGCACTTGAAAATTCAAGATAAATTCCTTCTTTATAACGAATAGCAGCAGCTTGTTTCTGTGACACGGATTCAGCATAACACTCTTGAAATTTTCTTTGTATAAATTCAGCATGCATTGCCGGTGTACGTTTCGGATAATTTGTTCCGACTGGATTAGAATCCGTTGTATAAGGCATAGATTCAACTGTTTGTGTAAGAAAAATATTTCTTTTTTCCACTGACATTTTTATGCCTCCTTAAACGCATACACGCTTTGTCTCTCACCCAATAATGCAATGATTGCTTTACTTGTAATCGGCTCGTCATTTAAAATAGAATTCTTAATTGCATCATCACATACTCTTGCAATCTCGGCATGGCTCAATCCTTCTGCTGCCTTTATCATTTCCTTTGAAATGATAAAGCAATTATCGTATGCGTTTATTTTATGTTCAAATAAACGCATAATCTCTTTAGATGTAGGCAATGTATAGTGCAGCACGTCATCAAATCTTCTAAATAATGCCTGATCCAAAAGTTTCTGATTATTTGTTGCTGCTACAATAATACTTTCAGAATCATCCTGCTCTATAAATTGTAGAAACGAGTTAAGAATTCTTCTCATCTCTCCCACCTCGTTATCAAGACTTCGATCCGCACCTATGGCATCAAACTCATCAAAAAGATATACCCCTATAGCTGACCCCATACTATCAAATATCTGTCTTAATTTTGCGCTTGTTTCTCCCATAAATTTGGTTACAAGCTTATCCATTTGCACTGTGTATAACGGTAAAGACAGTTCAGAAGCAATGATGGATGCCGTTAATGTCTTACCGGTTCCCGGGTTCCCTTCAATCAATATCTTCCTTCTGTTTGTCAAGCCATAAGAAATAAGCTTATTTCTGTTTCTATATTCATTCAAAATTCTTTTTATTTTATCACTGACATCTTCTGAAACGATTAATTCTGATAAATCATGGGACGGCATTGAAAATGCGAGCATTGGATTGGTTGAAGTAAGTTGAACAATATTTGCTCTTTTGCTTCCAACTCTATCCATCTGCTTTTTTAAGTCACGTGCCAAAGTATCGTGTCCAAGCTTAGCTTCATGTGCTGCAATTTGTAAAACAACGGTCTTAAACTTTTCATCATTGCAATCTGCATAAGCCTTCACCAAACTCTTTATTTGTTCTGCAGTAGCCATAGCATCCACCTCCCATATTTTATTCTTTCACATTCGTATCATACTATTTTTGCACTGCAGCGTCAACTGAATGGACATTGTAGTGTTCCCTTATTATTGCCATCTATCGATTAAGATAATAACGTTTCAGTATTTCTGCCTCATACGGCATTTTCAATGCTTTCAACTTGTGATACAACTCTTTTCCATCATAGGCCACCTCCATGTAAGCAGATTTCAATTTTCCTTTTCCGATCTGTCCCAATTGTTCTTTGGCCTCTTTATCAAAATGAGCTGTCGTAATGAAACAAGCCTTCACTTTCTTATTGTCCGGATTGTGCGCATAATATTTCTGTGCAACCGGAAACGTGTTGCGGAAAAACCATCCAAGTGTCTCTTTTTCGTACTTTCCACTCTCTTCCTTATTACCCCATCGAAAAAAATGACTATTGGCATAGCCTTTTAGTTCTATTACAAGATATTCGTCATACAAAGGTGCTATAATATCATACTCATAAGCCAGCTTTTTATTGTCATCATAATTTATCTTATAATTTGTAATCAAATTTCCGGTCAATTGCCCTCTCAACCATTTATACAACACTGAATGCATTAAAAACTCGAACAACGTTCCTCGCAGATTTTCCAGGTTCTCTCCTTGTCCGGTATTCTCCAGCATTTCCAGTAATTGTCCGATTGAATTCGTGTTTCCCTCTGCCGGTTCCCGACTATCTGTTTCTTGTATTTTGTCATATAGTCTGAGTATTTCATTAATCTTACTGCCATATATATCAGAAAACTGATATGTCAAAATGCCCATGTTCCGGCAGTTTCTTCTCACATTGTCCTGTATTTTCATTGCGGTAACAATAGGAATGACGTTTTTCTTTTCCCTCTTTGCTGCATTCCTGATGATTTGAACCCTGTCATAAAATCCCTTTAAATGACCGATTTCATACGCATTCCATATGTTCACATCAAACAATACGATTGCATCTTTCCCTTTATCATTTTCTTCCAGACTCGCTGCCTGAATGTTTAATGCCGGGACACTGCTATATGCCATCGCATCAAACATCAAATACTTATATTCAATACCTTTCAACGGTGTCTTTGAATTTCTATACAATGGTACAGTATCATTAATCAGATTCATTTTTTGCATATGGTATATAACATTTCTGATCATCAGGCACTCTAGCTTTGCTTGCTTTATCTGATCACTTGCTAAGGGGAACCAGCGCGAATTACCAATAGGATATTCCTGCTCACTGACAAAGAAAAAAGTATTTTCCAATGAGACAACTCTGCACGGATAAATATAACTAATGATTTGTTTTATTCTCTCTCTCCCCATTACATGCCCTGTTTTATTCTGTGTAGAACAAGCAGAAATTTTACAAATATCCAGGTAAGAAAGAATCCCCTGGTTCTTTTCAAAGCTCCCTATCAGAGTTGCTAGTCTTATATCTCTGCATAAGCAGGTGCGTACATCCGTTTTCGTATATTTTTCACCGGTTGTACGCGCATAGTACAGATATTCATTATGTCCGATCACGATATCCGGTATCCTGTCGATTACATTTTTCCGTCTGGCAGTCCTGATTATATTCCTTGCATTTGTTTCGCTGCATTTTGGGTGCTCCGAGCGTATCCCAACTGTGATTTCGCTGCTGGACAATACTTTATTTCTGCAAAACAGTTTTTCAAATGTCTTCTCATATTTCCACTCTGGCAAAATACACGCTCCCCTTATTTAAATTTAATATATCTTATATCTATCTTATATCTATCTAATTCCCACCTGGCATTACTTACGTCTCATTATCTTTCGTATTCCCTTTCTGCCTATCTCCTTTTCCGTTTCGTTCAGACCGAAGAACCACATAAAGACACCATAGACGATTGCAAAAATCAGCAATTGCACAAACAAGACACTCCATCTTTGCATCGGCAGGAACTTATTAAGCAATATACCACAGATGACCGCCGGCAGCATGGGAAGCAGCATACTTCCAATCTGTTTCCAGAATTCGATAATATCCAGTCCGATTTTTCTCTGATAATAAATATTCATAAATAAGCCATTGCACATAAGGATTGCTATCAATGTTCCCAACGCGGTACCCGTTACTCCATATCTTGGAATCAGCTGTATGCTGAGTAATACATTTCCCACAGATGCCAAAAAGTAGACGATCGAACGTGTACGATGCATATTCATTGCATTCTGTATGTTCACTCCGATACTCTGTACCGCCGGAATATACCCTGCCACCAGTAAAATGACCGTCACATAATAGGACTCGGAATAATCTGCTCCCGCCCACAGATAGATAAACTTGCGGCCGAATAAGATAAACCCTATGATAACAGGTGCCAGTACTGCATTAGACATTCTCCCTGTTTCCGTGAACACACTGTTGGTTCCGATACGATCCCCTTTTTCTGCCATTTTATTGACCTGTGGTATATATACCGTCGGAATTGCCCAGGAGATCTCTGTAAAATAATTTTTGATGGAATGTGCTACACTATAGATTGCAACGCTCACCGCTCCCAGGATCCTGCTGAGCAGGAATCTGTCTACATTCTGGTTCAGTTGATCCGCCAGATCACTTAAAAAGATAAAGAATGTAAATCCCGCCAGTTCTTTTAGGAGATTTTTTTGTAATCCCCGGAAACGGAATTGGATTCCCAGTCGTGCAAAGCAATACCATATATTAATTGCGAACCTTACGATTGCAAGCGCAGTAGCAAAAGTTACCATGCCTTTAGATCCGTAACCGAAATACAACAGTGGGATATTGACGATAGGGATCAGAATATTGGAAGCCAGCGTAATGACTCTCTGGAATATAAAATCCTCGCACGCCGACATATAAGCAAGAAACAATGCATTGGGAAAGGAGGACGCCATATTGATGATCATGAATATCATAAGATATCTGATCAGCCCAATTTCTTCTTCCGTATAGCTGTTTCCCACCAATCGCACATTGCATACCAGAATCGTTCCTCCGATAACAGCGAATATTGAGATTGCCGAAAAAAGCAACAGAAACATTCCGTTTACGCCGGCGACACCCTCTTTGTCTCCTTTTACTTTCTCTCGCATATAGAACTTGATGTAAGACCCGTTTAAGCCCAGATTTAGCAGACTTAAATAAGTAACCAGAGAATTCGCCAGCTGATAGATTCCGTATTCATTCTGCCCCAGCAGGCGCAGCATCACCGGTGTATATAACAGACCTGTCAATATCGTTACAATGATCGATGCATAGGATAATAAAATTCCATATTTTTTTTGATTCATAAGCTGCATTGCTCCCTGCACCATCCGATGGTCTTCCGGATCCCCTCTTCAAAAGAAGTCTCCGGGACAAATCCTGTCTCTGCCGTCAGCCTGCTGATGTCTGCGCATAAATACATCACCTGATTTTCCTGGTAAGGAATTGCTCCCAAGGTTACTTTTGCCCGGGGATCTACGTTTTTACGAATGAGTTCGATGTACTCTTTTAACGGTCTCACCTGACCGCTTCCCAGGCAGTACACTCCCTCTGACTCTTTCTCTCCCAGCATCCGGAATGCTCTCGCGGCATCCCCCGAATACAGATAGTCCCACTGCTGCTCCCCCTTGGTATACTGCGGTATTTTTCCGGCAAGCAAATCATAGATTCCTGACATTACCATGCTTTGTTTTCCGTCATACGGGCCATAGATACTGAGTACTCTGACCCAGACATGACGCATTCCCAGTTGATGTGCCCTTTCTCTGGTCATTTGTCCGGCGCACAGCTTGGCAATTCCGTATCCTGTCACAGGGTTCGTAGCAGTCGCCGGTGTCAGTTTTCCCTGCACGTGTCCGTATTCTGCCTGAGATCCGGCACCTATAAACGTATGGCACCCGAGCCGTGCAGCCATTTCCACTGCATCCAGGGCATAGCGCACATTCCGGTTCTGCAGATACATATCATTGCGGCTCTTCCCCGTCGTACCCATCCATGCCAGATGGTAGCAGACATCGTACCGGCCGTATTCTTCTGCCGTAATATTTTCTAATCTGTCCATGGAACACTCGATGCATTTGATCTTCGGATCGTGAGGAATCTGTGCATTGCGGTCAGATCCTTCCCTGCATATCGCCAGGACTTCCATTCCCTGATCTGTCAGTTCCTGAAGGAGTGCCATTCCGATCGTCCCTGTCACTCCTGTAATAATTGCTTTTTTCATGATGTCTTCTGATTACTCCTCAAAATTGATCCGCCGTTCCTCTACCACGATAGGGCGATGTATCACTCGTGTATTAATGTTCAATATATATTCTCCGATCAGTCCGATAAATAACAGCTGCAAGCCTCCCAACAGGAATACACCGATTACGATCGGCGCCGATCCGGCATTAAAATTATACCAGTGGGTAAGTTTCATCACTGTATATACAATGGCAACGACAAAGCTGAGGAAAGAACAGATAAATCCCAGGAAAGTTGCCAGTCTTAATCCGATCTTGGTATAGGAGGTAAAACTCAGCATTGCGGCATCATAGAGGGTATAAAAATTGTTATGTGTCTTGCCGGCGCGCCGTTTGGGCTGTTCATATTCGATCTCCGTCATATTGAAGCCTTCGCCGTATTCTGCCACAATTCCTCTGAGGAAGGGAATCGGATCGTCCAATTGTCTCATCAAGGCTATAAAAGTCTTATCATACAGACCAAATCCGGTAAAATGCTCGATCATTTTTACATCGGACATATTCCGGATCAGCTTATAATATACGGTACGCAGGAAATAGATAAATCGGTTTTCTCTGCTGGAACTCTTGATACCGCTGACAACCTTGTGGCCCTTTTCCCATTCTCTTACAAATACAGGAACCATATCCACCGGATCCTGAAAATCGCAGCACATGACAACGGTACAATCTCCTGAGGTCTGGCACATTCCGTAAAATGGGGAATTAAATTGTCCAAAATTCGTTACATTGAAGATTGCTTTGATTTTCTTGTTGCGGCTGCATATTTCTTCCAGTTTGTCTCTGGTTCCGTCTGTCGATGCATTATCAATAAACAAAATTTCGTAGTCATAATTGCTCAGATCCTTTTGTAACATGGCTACTACCGCTTCGCTGATCGGTTCTACATTCTCCACTTCATTATAGCACGGTATCATAATACTGATCTTCTTCATCGATCGTTTCCTCTCCCGAATTCCTGTCTTTCTATTTCATTCATTCCTTTTTCCTCGGTGAGGCGGATGGATGTCTGAAAATCATAGAGACAATAATCTTCTTTATATTCGCTCATTTTTCTGTCATACGTCATATTCCCGAATGCTTTATTCACCATTTTCCCCGGTGTCCCTCCGATCTTTCCCAAAATCCGCAATATCGGATGAAAGATACCCACGGTATGGATCTTCCTGCCGGACACCTCCGCAATTTGTTTTACCAGATCGGAAGTACATACATATTCTGTATTCTGAGGATAAAAAATGCCTCTTTCTTCATTTAAGATCATCAGGCTGACAAATTTGCAGAGGTTTCCTATATACAGCATGCTTCTTTCGTTTTTTTCCCGGGGAAATATCGGGAATTTTTTCGCCATTTTTGCCAATAGTGGATAATTCCCCTTAGATCCTTTTCCGTAGATCATGGGTGGGCGTAATATTACGATGCCGAAATCCGGTGTTTCTAGTTTTTGCAGTCCTATCTCTGCCTGCAATTTGCTGTTGCCGTAGAAATTCGCCGGTGCAGGGACTGTATCCGCATGGATACATTTTGTCGTACCGATCCCTCCGCTCTCACCGTATACGATCATACTGCTCATATAGAGGAATTGTCTTACACCGCCGGCTTTTGCGTGTTCTGCACAGGCAATTGCCAGATCTGTGTTTATCTCATAGTATCTCTTCCGCACTTCCTCCGTTGCTTTGCTGACATCTGCATGCGCAATTCCCGCTACGTGAAATACTGCATCATACCCGGAAAAATCATAATGTCTCCAGTTTTCTCCATGCAGATCCAGGGTATCGCACACGATCTGTGGGCAATGATCCATCACCCAATTTGCAAAGCTTGTACCGATATAACTATTGGCTCCGGTGATCAGCACTCTCTTCATTTTGTCTCTCCAGTTCTCCTGTTCCGCCTTCTACGATTCCTTCCTGTTTTACTACAGAGATCACCGTTCCCAGAATGCAGCGTACATCCATTAAAAATCCCATGCGTTTGACATATTCCCCGTCCAGTCTTGCCTTTACTGCGATCGGGAGTTCGTCGCGGCCATTGATCTGTGCCCAACCGGTCAGTCCGGGTAGAATATCATTGGCGCCGTATTTGTCACGTTCTTCAATGAGATCATACTGGTTCCACAGTGCGGGTCTAGGTCCAACGATAGCCATATCTCCTTTCAGGATATTGATGATCTGTGGCAATTCATCCAGACTGGTCTTGCGCAGGAATCCACCTACTTTGGTGATATATTGCTGTGGATCCTTCAACAGATGTGTAGGCATATCCTTTGGCGTATCGATTTTCATCGTACGGAATTTCAAAATGTTAAAATATGTTTTGTTGATTCCCACTCTTTTTTGCCGGAACAGAACCGGTCCTCTGGAATCCAGTTTGATTGCCGCAACAAGGATCAGGAAAACCGGTGATAATATACATAATCCCACAAGTGCAAGCAGTCTGTCTAATATTTTCTTGATCACAGGATACATACGGAACCCTTTCTTTACATATCATATTGATAGGTGTCTACAATATTTTTAATACTGTGCCGGATATCTTTGCTCTCCTTCTGTGCTTCCAGGATCAGTTGTTCAAGCTGTTCAGAGAAGATCTCTGTATCATACTCCAGAGGCTTTCCGATGAAGATCATCCTGTTTGCAGTCTTCTTCAGGCCCTCTTCATCCATCAGTAATTCTTCGTACATTTTTTCTCCGGGTCTGAGTCCCGTAAACTTGATTTCTATATCCTCGCCTACTTTATAGCCTGACAGCTTGATCAGGTTGGTCGCCAGATCTAGGATTTTAACCGGTTTTCCCATATTCAGCACAAAGATTTCTCCGCCTCTTGCATAAGCTCCCGCCTGTAATACCAGGGATACCGCTTCCGGGATCGTCATAAAATATCTTGTGATTTCCGGATCTGTGACAGTTACCGGTCCGCCTTCTGCAATCTGCTTTTTAAATAAAGGGATAACACTTCCGTTACTCCCCAGCACATTGCCGAATCTTACAGCTACAAAATTGGTCGTCGATCTCTGGTTCATCATCTGGATGATCATCTCGCAGATTCTCTTCGATGCTCCCATTACATTGGTAGGATTCACTGCTTTGTCTGTAGATATCAGTACAAATCTCTCTGTTCCGTAATGATCTGCTGCCAGAGCCGTCTTATAAGTTCCCATTACATTATTTTTAATCGCTTCGTTGGGGCTTACTTCCATCAGCGGAACATGCTTGTGTGCTGCAGCATGATATACGATATCCGGCCGGAATTCCTCGAATATCGTATTGATCCTGTTCGTATTACGCACAGAAGCAATCAGCACCTGCAGATCCAGTGTCGGATGCTTGCTCAACAGTTCTTGCTGGATATCATAAGCATTGTTCTCATATATATCTACAATGATCAGGCGTTTGGGATGGTGGGAAGCGATCTGTCTGCATAATTCGCTGCCGATAGATCCGCCACCGCCTGTTACCAGAACAGTCTTACCGCTGACGTAATCGAATACTTCTTTTGTATTAATCTCAATCGGTTCCCTGCCCAGTAGATCTTCGATTTCTACCTCTTTCAGCTTTGACACCGACACATCTCCGTTGATCAGCTGGTATACTCCCGGCAAAGTGCGCAATTTGCATCCGGTTTCTTTGCAGATATCCAGTATTTCCTTTCTGGTCTGTACATTTGCTGACGGTATGGCAAATATGATTTCATCCACTCCGTATTGTTGTGCGGCATCCAGAATCTTGTCCCTGCCGCCCACAATGGGAATACCACGGATCAGTTTTCCATGGCATCCGGGCTGGTCATCAATAATACATTTCGCCTGCAGATTCAGATACCGGCTGCTTTCTATTTCTTTCAGGATCATATTCCCCGCAGCTCCGGCACCGATCACCATGACATTCACTTTTTTCTCTTTTCCGAATAAACTGTCTCTCTTGCTGTTAAACAGGCGCAATATCCTGTATCCAAACCGGATACCGCAAGTTAACACCGTAAGAATAAACCAGTATATCACATAATAGCTTCGCGGCATATTCCAGCCGAATATATGGCAGTACAATGTCTGCGCAACCGCTGCACATGATGTTGCAAAAATAATGTTTAACAATTCGTTTGCACTTGCATATCGCCATACGCTCTTATACAGTTTCCATAGTGTAAAGAAAAGTAATGTGATAATGATATTCGGAAGAATCACATGTTCAAATTTTTCTATATAAACGGGTGGAATTCCAGCAAAACTGAAGTCAAATCGAACATATAATGCTCCAAAAGCTGCAATAACGATAGACATGATGTCCACCAAAATCAATGCAATTATTCTATTCACCGGAATCTTCAAAAAATCTCTGGTCTGTTTCATTTTCTACCTTCTTATTTACTCAAAATCATTGCTTCTCTCCATGCCATAAAAAGCAGAATGACGGTAATCGATCCTGTTCCCCATGCGTACTCTAACATTCCAAACAATAACGGCACCATCATCATAAAGAGAAATCCTGCCGCGGATATGGATTTATTACATATGATGTTTTTCACCAAAACGACAATGCCCCAGGCATTCAATATAATAAAGCATATCGCCATGGGGATTCCGAAATCCGTTGCATATTGTAGGAAAACATTATGCGCATGCCCCACCCAGAAATACGGTGACAGCTGAAATCCCTGTTCGTCTGTTCTATGCCCTGTCAGGTTCAGATTGCTTAAATAGTGTGAATATATTGTCTTTCTCACCAGGATCGGGTCTATCTCTGCCATTTTGAATACTGCATTTTCCCACCGCTGATCCGTCTGTTCCGCCGCCTTGGCATGTATGATCAAAGGATTGGCTTCTGCATACCTGTCTGTGATCTCTGCAACTCTGCCCAATGCTTCTCCTATCAGTTGTGTAAAATCCGTATATTTTCCGGAGTCCCATGCATCCCACGAATGTACTTTACCTTCATTCCATTCTCCCCAAAACCATACCGGATGATGGAAAACCGGGGGGATATAGCGCACGAGGCCATAGGTGACCGGAAGCATAAGGCATGCACACAACAGCAGGAGCATTCCACTTCTTAAGAATACTTTTTTCCTTGTGTAAATACAATACCATGCCAAAAACACCAATCCCATGAGGAAAGATACTACCCAGGCAGTTCTTCCGATACTCATAAATACAAAAGCATACAGCACACCGGCTCCCAGCCAGTAGAAGATACGCCATGCCTTATGTTTCTTCTCCTTAGTGACATATAATATTTTGGTAAATACCGCGCCCAGTACAACAAGATAAAAGGTAACGGCAATATTGCTGTTATTATAGATTCCCTTATAACGTATTTCGTCATATGGTCTGAACATGCAGCAATATGCCTGAAATACAAAAAATCCCAAAAGAATGCCGTTTAAACATCCTTGAAACAGATCTTCCTGTTCTTCTTTTGTAAAGTCTGTCAGGTATAAGCAGCCAAACATTACCAGATAGCAAAATGGCCAGATATAATTGCTTCTGGAGAAGATCATCAGCAACATCATCACGACCCAAAAGATCAGAAATTTTTTATTTATTTCCGGAAGCTTTTTTTCGATAACAGCTGCGATAAAAGTATGAATCATAATATAGCCGAACAGCAGGATATCCAGTGCTGCCACAAAACGGCCATTCCGATAATATTGTAACGGCTGTCCGAGCATCACATAAGCCGCTCCGACTGCCACTCCAATCACTGTCCAGACGAGATATGTCCATTTTCGGGCAGCGATTTCTTTCCATTTGTAATGTGAAAAGATAATGACTGCCATTACTACACCGGTCAGGTTGCGGAAGGCCTCAATGGCACCGTCTAAGCCGGAGCCGGTCTTGGTTCTCTGGTCGATCAGACATAGCAGGAAAAAACAGATCGTATACAGAATCCGTTTTTTGTTACAGATATGAAATGTTTTTCCTTTTATTGTAAGCTCCATGCTTTTTAACCTCTTCGTCTTCTCTTATTCTGTTCCGTATTTATCCCTGCACTTCCAACCAGTAATCTTATTTTAATCAATTTTACTGATAAGTACAAGCCTTTATTGTCCTGCTGGCGGGGACACTACCGTCACAGATTCCTTCCCATAGTACTCTGCACAGGCACTGTTCACCCACACATACCCGTTCTCGGGCTGTAGATCTGCGTACATGAGCAGTTCCACATAATTCAGCGGATGAAACACCGGATTTTTTACAGACTCATCCTTCAGTACTGCGATTCTCTCCTCCCAACCCTTGCCGTAGGCCTGCGCCCAGCCGTTTCTCCACATGCGGTAGGCGCGGTAGCTGGTGGTGCTTTCTACATTGCCGAACAGAACGACTGCTGCCAGAAGTGCCCCCGTCACTGCAAAATAACGCAGGAGGTATTTCTGTGCCAACAGGTCTGCCTTTTCGCTCTTTTCCGCTTTCAGAACCCACTTTGCGATCCAGCCACACCAGTACAGTACATTGGCCACCATCCACAGCACATAGAAATACCACAGGATAGCTCCCTGCCTGCCGCCGCCCATGGTGCCGTCCACGTAGATCGTTGCAGTAGCCTGGGAGGCGTATACCCCGAAGGTCAGCGCAGTAAACAGGCCGGGGAAGCGAAACTCATAGTTCATTTTTCTGACCGCTTTCCAGAGGAAAGGGATCAGCAGAACCAGTAGCAGCAGGACCTTCAGATTCGTCCAGCTGATAATATTCAGAAAAGTTCTCTCCAGAGACAGCCAGATGGCCATCAACGGGGAATTGGCTGTGCTGCCGCCAAAATTGCCGTTGAGTCTGGTGGCTGTCAGCGGAGAAGTCACACACATCAATACGCTGAGTGTCTCTAACAGTGTCACGATCCAGGTCCGGCGGAAAGCATCTTTACGGCAGATCAGGAATAAGATCTGCAGACAGATCAACAGGCACATGGTGGATACGCTGGTGGAAAAATTGTTACCACCCACCAGAATCGCCAGCAGGCAGGCCAGCACGGTAAGCACGACCCGCTTTGCCTTGCCGGTCTCGCGAAGCGCAATTTCCAGATACAGTGTCAGCAGGACCAGTGACAAGCTATACACAAAAGTGTAATTCACCGAACCGTTATACCAATAAAAGCTTTCCTCCGGATAGGGGCAGTAAAGCACCTGGAGAATTGCCATGGGAATACCGATGGGCAGGATCAGCCAGCGGTTCTCCTTTGCCTGGCCCGCAATGCATTCTCTGAGCAGCAGGAACTGGGACAGGATCACGGAACCGATCATCAGATAGGGGGTGATCCGGTAAAAATGTTCTCCAAATGCCGCAGGCTGCAAAGCCGACAGAATCAGTATGGAAAATCTGGCTTCCCACACATTTTGTGCCAATGTCTGGTATATCGCATGAAATACACCGGTGATTCCTTCTCCGGCCTGCATTGCCCGGTACATATATTTTCCGAAAGACCAGTCATCCGCAGAGGGATAATCGTATTTTGCGATCGTAAACAGCGGCCACAGGATCACCGCCAGTGCCAGGATCCACGCGATGTGGATCAATACCATTTTCTTTCGTTCTGTCAGTTTCATTGGTATAAAATATCCTTTCTTACAATAGATCCGGTGTCCAGTCCATATCTACATCACTTCCGCCGCTGTCTCCACCGGAACTGCCGCTGTCACTGCTTCCGCTATCGTTGCTGCCGGAATCACTACTGCCGGAATCACTGCTGCCGCTGTCATCATCGTCGTCATCGTCATCATCCTGTGCAGGTTCCGGGGTCGGAGCCGGTGTGGGCGCAGGGGTCGGAGTGACTGCAGGCTTTGTCGCAGCAGGTTTGGTCGTGGGCTTTGGCGTGGTGCCGGGATTCTGGGTGGCTGCAGGTTTCTGAATACTTCCACCGGTCTTGTCTCCCGACACGGTTCCGCTGCCGGTGATCGTCTGCCCATCGTTACCGGCTGTACTGTTGCCATCTGCACTGCCGGTGATTTTGCCGGTAATGCTTCCCGTGACGCTTCCGGATGCAGTGGTATCATGGTTTTCTTCATAAGCCGCAAAAGGATCCTGTTTTGCCATTTCTCTGACCGCACCGGCGCTGACCCAGTATTTTCCGTCAAACCATTGTACTTCTCCGTCAAAAATACGGATCTGCGGGGTATCACTGTCTATGGCACCCGTGGTGTTGTCCGCTGCGTTGCCGTTCTCTCCGCCATCAGTGGCGGCACCGGTTCCCTCTGCTGTATTTGCATTGTTCTCTGCTGTCATATCCTCTGTCACCTCATAGGACGTGTATTCCGGACGGGTCTCCAGTCCGATCATTTCCCCGCCAAAACGATACTCCTCTGCGGTAATATCCCCGCCGATTCCCTGCCACAGGCAGTTCTCACCGGTAGCATCATAGGCATAGAGAACCAGATCCGTATAATCTGTTCCCTCCAGCAGTTTTTTCTTGATTTCTTCGGAAGGCTGCTCTGTCAGAATCTTTCCTTCGGAATCAAAGCTTCCCGTGTAAGTGATATACTCCATGCCCTCCCGGTTGCTCCAGAGGGAATAGACATCCAACGCACCTTCTCCGGTATGGACATCGCAGGTATAGTCTCCGGCGAGCACACCGCCCTGCATGGTTCCCTGTTCATGGGTAATGCTTCCGGTAGCGCTGTCCACGCTCCAGGCTTCGAAGGTACCGTTCCAGTCCTTCATGGTTTCCGGTGTATCTGCCAGAGGCGCTGTTGTATCCGAAATCTCTGTCGTTGTATTTTCCCGGGCTCTGGCTTCTGTGGTTCCCGTTTCCTGTGTGGCATCGGGATTCTCAGTTTCTGCCGGATCCGCGATGTTCTCGTCCGCACCGGCCGCTGTCACTGTTACCAGCCGGATCGTTGCACCCTCCTGGCTCAGGAATCGTTTCGTGTCGTTTCCGGTATACCACACCCTGGAGAAGCATTGTCCCTCTTCCGTATAGCCGGTCTGTACATAGAGCAGAGGCTGACTGTCTCTTTCCAGATAGTAGTTTCGCTGTCCTTCTTTCAGTTTGGGCATCATGGTGGTGAACCAGTCCTCGCTGTCGATGAGATTCACGCTCTCACTCAGATACTCGGTCAGCTCCAGATCATTTTGCATTTCCTGTGCACGGCTGCGGATCCCCTCTGTCTCTTCCTCCAGATTCACGCTGATCTCCTGTAGAGCAGCAAATGCTTCCTCATCCGCATAGAGCCGGTAATCCTGTTCCAGCATATCCCGCTGTTTGCGGATGTATCCCGCTCTGTTGTAGGCATCGGCCAATGACAGATAATCCTCCTGGGTAAACTCTCCTTTATTATATTTTGTCTCCAGATTGAGAATCTCCAGCTCCAGCTCTGAGAGCATCGGCTGTGCCTCTACGGGAGTCACGGCATCCTTCGCATTTTCATCACTGCCATCTCCGCAGGCCGTCAGGGATGTTACCAGAACAGCGCTCATGGCCAGTGCCAGAAATCTTGTTGCTTTTCTTTTCATCTTTTTGTCCTATCTTCTATATTCTATGATGTCGAGACCAAATGCTCTCGACATTGATACCTGAGAATCATTCCGTGCTGTACGTTTCCACTATCCTGCCCGATATTCGCATATCATTCCTGTGCATCGCTGATGAGCTTACGCAGGAAAGTATCCGCCTCCGATCCCTGTGCATAGGTTCCCATATTCAGTACCTGTTGTGCCAGAGCATAGATGCTGCGGGCCTGCACCGGACCGTAAATGGTAATGTCCTTGCCATCCTTGTTCAGGATGATGTATCCGCGGAATGCATATTCCACCTTATACTGGTTTGCCGGAAGGCCGACCAGTACGGAAGTGAACCGGTATCTGCCACTCACGGTCTCATAAATACTGTCCTGATGGGTGCCGTTGGCATTCGTACCGTAAGCCAGTCCGCTGATGACTTTTTCGCCGCCTTTGATCATGGGATAGCTTGTCCGGTTGGCATTGTTCATGACCAGTGTTCCGTATTCCTTCAGATGATAGCCGTTCACACCATTTCCCAGCAGTTGCGCTCTGAGGTCCGTACTGATGCCGGTCTTGAAGCGGATTCCCGCTTTTCCGGTAATCCGGATGGAAAATCCGTGATAGGTCAGCAGATCCGTAAGTCCCGGCTGTTCTGTGGCCACATAGGCATTGTTACGATATTCCAGGGTCCAGACATACATGCCGATGGGCGCTCCGTTCTCATTATACCGGTACACGACCGCCGACTGGGCATTTCCGTTCGGCAGTTTGACGATACGGCGGTTATTCCGCACCTGTGGTGTATAGGCAATGCCGTCCACGTAGATCGTGGAAGCATCGTAACCCGACGGTACCTGCAATACCACATTGGTAGAGGAAGTCGGCATCGGGCAGGGGCTGGCCGGCATATTTTCATAGACCGGAATCTTGAAGACAAAGGTATTCTCCAGCGCTCCCGCACTTTCATACAGTTTCTTCATGCTCAGTGCCTCGCTGGTGGGTGCTGAGATGTTCTGCATATACTGATGGGTATATACCGGATTGCTGGCAGTGGGGGATACATTGAATTTCTGTAAATACAGGGTATCCTGGCCCTTACGTATGTAGCTTGCGGAGATTACTTCCGCTCCTCCAAGGATCGAGTAGTAGGCTCCATGCCAGTCATGATCTTTGGCATAATTCAATCCATTGCGGATCACTTCTTCATTGGTACTGCCGGAAGCTCCCACATTGAAATAATTGTAATAATGTTCATAACCGGGATAGGTGCCGGAGATCAGCGGGGATGTCCCCTCTCCCTGCTCCTGCAGTACTCTGGCTGCCAGATGGAACGGGCTGACCTGCCGGTTCTCCTCCGCACCGATGGACCAGAAAATATGGTAGAATTTCATTGAGGTCTCCGGTGCGCTCTGACTGCTGTTCATGAAGGTTCCCTCGAGGAAATTCTTTACCGCTTCTTCCGTATGATAGCTTGCGTTGTAGGTCAGCTGTTCAAACTGGAAAATAGCATTCTCCTGCAGGGAATTTCTGGGGTCCATGTATAATTTCAGTACATCTTCCGAAGCGAAATACCAGTTGGGGCTGTGCTGTCCTTCCTTGCAATAATCCCCGTAACTCTTATAGACCAGACTTTTTCCGCCCTGAAGCTCATTGTTGATCACCGTCTGGAAATCCAGTCCGGTATTCTGTCGTACAAAGGTCCAGTTGGGATGTTTCTGTTTCAAAGCCTGCAATGCCGGCCGGTAGCTCTCCGGGAACTGCTCGATGTCCGCATAGACACCGGTGGCATTTTCCTCTGCCAGCATAACCGCCGCTCCGGGATTCATGCCGTACAGTTCTTCCCATTCCAGAAAACGTTCATCCGAGCATGCCAGATAATCCCGGGGGATATATCCCTCGTAGACCTTGCCCTTTACCTCGGCGGATACTTTTTCCCAGACCTGATAGTCTTCATCCACCGTCACATCCCGGATCTCCACCATCTGTCCACTGGGCACGGTGACCACTTTTGTGCTGTCTTCCGCCGCTTCCGCGCGGATCGTCAGATCATCGCACAGATAAACCAGTGCCATGACCTCCCGGTCTTCTACGATATTCTGCAAAGCCCCTCGTGCTTCTTCGATCCATGCCTGATCTTCTTCATCCAATGCATGCGTCTGATAGGTATTGCCCTCGTAGGTGAATATAAATGCCGCCAGGAGAATTGCTCCCAGAAATGCCAATTTTCTCTTCATGTAACGTGACTCATTCCTTATTTTATGGTTGCTGTGTTGCCCGTTCTATCCTGCCTCTACGTCGGGCATCACTCTATGTGCTTCAGTTTCTTATGCAGTACCCGGATTCCCTTCGGTGCAATGGCAAACAGTGTATGATAACACTTGTTCTTTTGGGTAAGCCAGGGATTTTTCATGGCTCTCCACCAGCCGTGACGCAAGTCACGCACCACCCTGCGGTAGAATGCGTTGTCCCCGGTCATCTGTGCAATAGGGATGTGCAGCAGATAATCCAGCCGCTGGAAGATGCCGAACCGGAATGCGATTTCCGACAGCTCCGGATATTTTTTATCCACCAGTGCAAGCACCATGTCCGCATTGTCGATATTGTCGGCGAATACTCTGGAGAACCGGTTCTTGTCTCTGGTATTGCTGTCCGGACGATAAAATACATGATACGCCTGTCCGGGAATGCATGCAATCCCCGGAACTGCACTTTCCTCCCGGGTCAGCATTTTTACTAATAAATGAAAATCTTCATTCAGTGCCCCCACCGGAAATTGTTCTATGGTAAACAGGTCCTTCCGCAAAAGCTTGGTACAGAAGGAGCAGTCTCCGCGGTGCATCAGAAGTTCCTTCAGAAAACCTTCTGCCGGGATCACCTGTTCCGTTGCCACCGGCTCGCAGATATTCGGTAAAATATTGCCGTCTTTGTCGATTTCATCTCTGCCGACCTGCGCTACGGGCATTCCGGTCTTTTCGATTGCCCCGTACAGCCGCTCATACATATCCGCATCCACGTAGTCATCGCTGTCCACAAAGCCCACATATTCTCCCCCGGCCTGCTGTAATCCGAAATTCCGGGCGGAAGAAGGCCCGCCGTTCTTTTTATGGAAGACGCGGATTCTCTCATCCTCCGTTGCCAGCCGGTCACATAATGCCGGTGTCTCATCCGTGGAACCGTCATCGATCAGCAGGATCTCCAGATTTTCGTAAGTCTGTGTCCGCAGGCTTTCCACGCAGCGGGGCAGATACGGTATGATATTGTACACCGGCACGATCACGCTGATCAGCGGTTGCTTGGTTACACTACTGTTCACTGTTTATTCTCCTATACATAGACCGCTCCGGGATTACAGGGGCCGGAGAGCAGGGGCCGTCATTCCATAATTGTGGAATCACCGAGGCAGGTGTTGTGATGTCCTGCATCACATCCTGGCCGGCATCCGGCATTTCCTGTTCTTCTGACATTTCTGGCAAGAACTTCATTTTCCGGCACAGTTCGATCAATCTTTCCGCAGCCGTCCGGGCATTCCATTCCCCGACAATGGTCTGCTGTGCGTTTTCTCCCAGTCTGCGGCACTCTCCGGGATCCCTGAGAAGCCGTTCCACGGTCCGAAATAATTCCTGTTCCTCACCGTCCCGGTACATCCTGCCGTTTTCTCCCTGACGGATCAGCCAGGGAGCCGCTCCGATCATATGATCTGCCACCACAGCACAGCCGCTGTTCATGGCTTCATTCACCACTGCCCCCCAGCCTTCTTTGCGGTCACTGGTGACCAGATAGATTTCTGACTTTTCCATGGCCGCCCGGACTTCTTCCGGGCCTTGAAAACCGGGAAAGGTGATCACGTCGGTCACTCCGAGTTCCTCTGCCAGGCGATGCGTCTCTTCCTCCAGTTCCCCTCCGCCGATCATGGTAATATGAAACGTATTTTCTTCCAGATATTCTTTTAAATAAGATGCTGTTTTCACCACCAGCTCCGGATGCTTCCAGTCGATCATCCGGGCCGCCCACAAAATACTGCCCGGTTCTTTGTGATTGAAGGGCTGCCCTGCCTCGTAATGCCTGGTCTCCGGGAAATAGCCGAAGCGCAGCATTTTGCCGGGGTAGGCATGGATCAGGTGATAATCGCAAGGCACATAGGCTCCTGCGCACAGGAAATACACCGGTGCCTTACGGTATCTGGTGTGATCCTTGTATTTTTGCAACAGGCCTCTCGGAGAAACAGCCTTCCATTGCCCTTCCTTATATAAGCGTTCATTATAACGGAAGATCGGTTTTCCGGCAGTCAGTCTCTCCTGAATATAGCTTTCGTCATCGCATCCGCCGAAGATCACCACATCCGCGGTAAACAATAGTTTCTCAAAATCTTCCGCACCTGTGACGGCGTTGCTGTTCGACTCAGAGCTGGGCGTTTTCTCCCCCCCAGACTTATGTGCACACGAATTCTTCGCAGCGTAGCGCACGTAGGGACGTTCCTCGGCCTGCCAGCCCATCTTCACCCGCTCTTCTTCCATGGGCTGTGTCTGCAGGAAACAGAAATCTCCCTCCAGCAATTCATACAGAGCATCACAGAAGGGCAACTGATGATGATTAAAATAGTTTGAGACAAATATCAGCTTCATTCCTTCCTCCCTGCTATGTTTGCATAGATTTCCTGCAATTTTGCGAAATTCTGCTCTTTATCATGGGTTTTTCTTGCATGTTCTCTTGCATTTTTTGAGTATTCCAGCATTTTCTCCGGAGAACTCCAAATTTCGATAATAGAATTTGCCATGGAATTTACAATATTTTCCAATTCTTCTGTTTTTGTCGTTTTATAATTTCGCATGTTATTTTTACTTTTAGAAGCATCTGACGCATATTGGTCATTTTCAGCCACTTCCGACAGCTGATGTCCCCGGCACCACAGACCGTCCCTTCCGCCATCAAACAGGCTGGGGATTCCCCCTACCTCCGTGCTGATGCAGGGAACTCCCAGAAGCATGGCCTCTCCCAGGGAATTCGGTGAATTTTCCAGAGAGGAACAACACAGGAACAGATGACTTTTCAGAAATCTTTCCTTCATTTCTTCTCCGGTCAGTTTTCCGAGGAAGTGTACCCTGTCCTCCAGCTGTCCTTCCCGGATCAGTCTGCGCAGGTAACGGCCATATGCCGATATTTTCAGCTTTTCCTTCGGCGTCCGGTATGCCGTCAGATCATTTCCTGCCACATACACCTGTACCCGGGGATATTTCTCCCGGATCTGTGGCAAGGCCTGCAGCAGATAGTGCAGTCCTTTCAGAGGATAATCCGCCTGACTGACGAAAATGGAATAGGGTTCACAGTGCTCCGGCTGCCATTGTCCTTCATAAAAGGAAGCCCGCAGGGTCTCATTCATCGTATAATAATGTGCCTTGGGATTCCACGCGGTAGTCACTGCCCTGTCCCAGGCGGTTCTTCCGGTGATATTGCCGGCAAGTCCTATTGCTTCCCTCTCCATTACACCTCTGCGGGCAAATTTTTCCTGCTGGCTGCGCAGGGTATCCTTCTTCACCAGATCCCGGAAAGTGGACTTGTGGATCTCCGATTCCGGCATATCGGCAAAATATGCCTCCGCACACAACGTACAGATTCCCTGAATTCCCACCAGTATCTTCTCCTTGTGGGGAAACACCCGGCATACTGCCAGTGTGTGTGGATATTCCGTGCCGAAACAGTGGATCACATCCGGTGAAAAGTCTTCCGTGATCCGATGCAGTTCTTCTTCCAGCAACGGCTGATATCTGTCGGGGTGTACGGTGTCTTCGTGGAATCCATAACATGTGATATTATATATTTCAGCATCTGTATTTGTCTGTAAATGCTCCCGGTCTTCTTTTTCCCGTGGCATTGCTATCTGCAGTCTCCAGGGCACCTCCGTATCTGCCGGCACCGGGAATGCCACAGCCAGCTCCAGGTCACTGGAATTCTCCGCGGCTACCTGCTCCAACAGACCGGACAGCCAGCCCTCTTTATTCGAAGCTTCTTTATGCAATGCTTCGGCTATGACCGGAAGCATGATATTGCAGACCCACAGCACTTTCATAAATTAAATCCTCTTTTAATTAAAGATCCAGTTTAGATACGGAAGCAGCCGTATCTCCACATCATACATTCCCCGCAACAGCATTACGAAATACAATAGATATGCTAGAACAACGCCAATAATACACAGGGTTCGGAACCATCCCTTTTTGGCATCCTTCAGCACACCCGGAATCAGGAAAATCTGGCTTTGGATCAGGTAATATGCCACTCGGGATACTTCCGGGATAAAGGAGCCGCAGGAATAGAGCACCAGTCCCGCCAGATTCAGGTAGAAGTAATAACGGTTTCTGCGATTTTCCTGAACGCTGTCCTTCCAATAGATCAGGCACAGTATCAGCACTGCCAGGCATTTGGCGATGTTGACATAGGATAACTGTCCGTTGTCGAACATGGAATCCTTGTAATAGGGATAGAACCGGAAGATAATATTCCGGTACACATCCTGTCCGAAGATCAGAGATAAGATCAGTAATACGCCAACCGCATAGTGCCACTTTTTCAGTCGGATCCGGCACAAGAGATCTATCACAATATATGCCGGGATGACCAGCAGTACCGATTTGTGGATCGTACAGCCCATCAGCACCCAGAGAAGAAACTTCCCATATTCTCCCCGCAGCACATATTTCTGCGCATACATGGCCAGTGCCAGTGCGAAATAGTAACGTACCGAATTCATACTATTAAAGTAAAATCCCTGTGTCAATAACAGGAACAGGGAAAATACATACCAGTCCGCCTGATCATGCAGTGCCTTCAGGAAAAAGAAGACCGTAATCAGGGAAAAGAAGCCAAAGATCGGAAGATAAGATCCCTCTCCGAAAATCAGATGGAAAAATTTCACCAGATACACAAAACCGGTTTCGTAGGAGACATGCCTTCCTTGATCGATCAGCTGAAATTTCAGCCAGTAGACCCAGTAATCACCGCCCACAGCAATGCGGCAGGCAGAAACCCCGGCCAGGAGACAGAAGATGGCGAATTCCGCCACAGCATTGCACGCCTGCTGTCTGTCCGGCCCGGCCGCCATCAGATCCCCGGAGGTATTCCCACGAAAGGAGCGTCTGCCGGACAGATATTCTGTCGTATAGTCACGATTTTTTACCAGAAAACCGAATGCTACGGTAACAGCTGTCAATATGATATACACCAGTGCGCTCTTCTCCATGTGGAACCTCCTTTCTTTATGGCCTTTTTTTCCAAAAAGCAAGCTATCGTCCTCCTGCCTCCTGGATGCCGTCACGCATCCACTGTCTGGCCTGCTGCAGGCTTACCTCTGTGCACAACATGCCCTTATGCGCATATAAAAACCTCAGCGCCAGCGGCCATTCCAGCCATCCATACAGATAATGATACAATACTCCTCTGTCATGGAAAAATTTTTCATTATAGCCATGAAACCAGGTGGATTCCCCGGCTTCCTCTCTGCCGATGGTCACCGGTGCAGTATATACCCGGTAGCCTTTTTTAATAAACTCCGTTAAAAACAGGCTGTCTTCTCCATTGCTGTATTTTGCTCCACCGCCAAACAGCAGGGAGAACGTAATACCAGATTGCAGCAGGCTTTCTCTGCGTACAGCAAAGCTGACTGCTCCATACCGCCCGCAATTATACCAGTGTACCGGTTTCCGTTCCGTAATATGGTAGGTGCGGCGTTCTTCCTCCACCTCGATATTGAAAATGATCATATCGGCCCGGGGATTCCGTTCAAACTCCGCAAGAACAGCCGCCTCATAACCATCTTCATACACAATATCCGCATCCGAAAAAAGGCAGATGTCCCCTTCCGCCCGAAGAATGGCCTCATTGCGGCTTCTGCCGATGCCACGGTCGGGAAAACTGCAGAAACGGATTCTTCCGTTCCCCGGAGATATCTGCATTTCCTCCTGCCCCAGCCGGTCGCACTGATTGATGATCACCGCGTCCGATTGCAGGTTCATATGTTGTACGGTCTCCGGAAGAGAAGCATTCATTACCGATGCCAGAACTTCTACCTTCATGCCTGCTCTCCTCCGTGTTCTGTATTCTGTGTCTGTATGGCTCCCGGCAGAAAATAATAGCTGCGGATCAGCTGTTCATCCGCATTCCACAGGAAGGCTCCGCTCGCAGAGCAGTCCTGGGTATGCAGATACTCTAATACCGCTTCCAGTCTCTTTCCCACCCGTTCTCCGGCCGGCACCGCCAGCAGAAATGCATCTGCCTTACGAAGTGTCTCTCCACTCTCCGGGCATAACAACGGACTGGGAACCGCTACATATTCCACCGGTATTCCCTTCCGGGTCTTATCTGTCTTAGCCAGCTTCTGCAAATCCTCCACGACTTCCTTCGGATCCGCTTCCGGCAGTGCCACACATACTGCCACACGGCAGATTTCCGCATTTTCGGACTCCTTTGCCTGCTTTTTATCGTACACTTTCTCCAGCGTATACATCAGATTTTCCGCAAATCCCACACTGCGCACCGTTCCCAGACTGTTCAGTCCGTAGCGTCTGCGAAGTGTTGCCGGCAGCCAGATGCTGTCCTGCGAGATCTCCACCAGCAAAAAGAGGACTACTGCAAAAAACAGAGACAATACCGCCGCCAGAATGACTGCCCGCACCGGGCGCACATCCGGTACCACGACTTCTGCAAAATCTCCGTGATCCAGCACTTTGATCCGGTCGATCTCCACGATACTCTCTGCAAATTCGTCACACATGGTATCCTCCACTGCATGGGCCAGAGCAATACTCATCTCCGGATCCTGAGTTGCCGCCTGTGTCACCGGAACACTGAAATCCGAGGGAAGTGTTGCCGAGAGGTCTGCGATCCACTGATCTCTGCCCAGAGACAGTGCTTCCGAAGCTCCATTGTCTCCCCGTTCCACAGCCTCCTGCAGATGCTTCTCCACACCATCCAGGAATTCTCCCGTATGGATCATGGTGTTCCATGTAGCCTCGTTAATGTAGTACGCACCCGCCGCATTGGGGTTCTCTTTATATTCTACCTTATAAGTGGAAGAAGCCGCATACCCTGGATCGGGCTGCAGCACCACATTTTTTACATAATAACCGCCACCGAACAGTAATGTTCCCACTACTGTCACAGCCAGTATTTTCCACAGATTGCGGCATAGCCGCAGACACATAAGTCTCAGGTCGAAGGGCTCTTTTCCGTAGCTTACTTCCATGCGTCTACCTCCTGCCTTCTCAGTCGTCATCCTTCTCGGCACGACCATCGTAGGTTGCCTTGAAAGCCGTTACCTGTTCGCTCTCCACACCCTCGGTACTGTCCGGCCAGAACAATACCTTCAGTGTCAGAAGCATCAATTTAAGATCCAGCCACACAGAATAATTCTCGATATATGTTAAATCCAGTTTTAATTTATCATACGGAGAAGTATTGTACTTTCCGTATACCTGTGCGAAACCGGCCAGTCCCGCTTTCACCTTCATACGGAATGCGAACTCCGGCATGACTTCCATGTACTGTGCAATAATCTCCGGGCGCTCCGGTCTGGGGCCGATGAAAGACATATCTCCCCGCAGAATATTGATCAGCTGGGGCAGTTCATCCAGTCGGCATTTGCGGATCACCTTACCCACGGGAGTGATACGCTTATCCCCTTTCTGTGCCAGACGTGCCACGCCGTCCTTCTCGGCATCAGTGCGCATACTGCGGAACTTCATAATATAGAATTCCCTCTGTCCTGTGGTGCAGCGCACCTGCTTGTACAATACAGGTCCGCCGTCATAAAGCTTGATGGCAAGCGCTGTCAGAAGCATCAGCGGTGAAGTCACCACCAACAGGATCAACGAGCAGATCACATCGATAGATCGCTTGATGAACCGCTGCTCCATGCTCAGGGAGTACTCTCTGGTCAGCAGGATAGGCGTGTCAAATACATGCAGTTCCTCGGAGCCAACTAAAATAACATCTGATATTTTAGGCATGACATAGACACGGATGGAATGGGCATAGCAGAATTTCAGAATAATATTACGATCCTTTTCATTAATATCCCAGATTACTACCGCATTGATCTCACCGTTCCGGTAATTGTCCAGAATCTCCCGACACAGTTCTGTCGTACCTTTTTTAATGTGCTCACATTTTGTGATCTTATATTTGTCCTTACGGCTTTCAAATTTGTTGACAATGTCTTCGATGGGACGATCACCGTGGATCAGCAGAAGCTCTCTGGGCGGGAATGCTGTACGATAGATCTTGTTGGCAATATTGGCATAGATGATCACCGCTATGATCTGTAAAAATACCATCAACAGGAACATATCCGCCGGAAAAATGCTACGGGCCATCATACACAGTTCCGCATAGATCAGCACATCCGCCATCAGGGTTGCAAACACCTGGGAGAAAATAATCTCCGTGTTTTTCATGTATCCCAGACGCATGCCGCCGTAGGTCACGGAGAAAAATATCAGGATTGCACTGTAGATACCGTTTTCCAGCAGAAAGCCACGATACCAGATCTTCTGCAGGGGATCTACCAGCTGGAACTGGAAATGGAACTGCCACATGTAGGCAAACAGGCTGATCTCCAGCAACAGACAGATCATCGACAACCCTATATTGATCAGACGCTTAAAGGATTCCCTTTTCCGCAGTCGGTTTTCATAATAATTACCGTTTGTATTCAAAACAAACTCCTCCTATACTCTGCGTTTTACGGCGCGTACCGCCCAGAAGCAGAAATGCCAGGCACTGTTCGGCACTGACATGCCTTCCGCCTTACGGTACAGATTCCAGATCCTCCGCAAAGCTTCCAGCTTATTCGATGACAGGGATTTCCCTGCTCTCCGATATTTTACCAAATTTTGATCCAAACCACAAGCTACATAACCCTCCCGCAGTATTCTCCACCACAGGGCAGTGTCCTCACTCTTGATCTGGGGCATCTGCAGTTGTTCTTTCGACAGCTGTTCCATATCGAACATCACGGTACTGGTAAAAATTGTGGTATTTTTCAAAGCTTCTTTATAAGTAATCGTGGCCGGCACACGGACAATCTTTCCGGTGCCCTTGCCATTCTCATCGGCGAATTCATAGCCGGTAAACACAAAGGCTGCCTGTTTCTCTTTCAGAAAAGCCAGCTCTTTTTCCAGCTTGTCCGGTGTCCACAGGTCATCTGCATCCAGATAGGCCAGATACCGGCCTTTTGCTTCGTTGACTCCCAGATTACGTGCTCTCGCCGCCCCCAGATTCGTAGAGTAAGTCAGCATGCGGATTCTCGTATCTCCGGTTCTCTGAATATATTGTTCTATGATCTCCCTGCTGCGGTCCGGGCCGCAATCCTCCACCAGCAGCAGTTCCCAGTGTGGATACGTCTGTGCCCGGACGCAGTCCATCGTTTCTTCTATATAACGTTCTGCCCGGTACACCGGCACCACAATACTGATCAGTTCCTGTTCCATTTTGCTTTCCTGTTCCTAATTCTTACAAATCGTTATCGTTTTCCCTATCTTTCCGCAAGATGCCTACTTACATCACGATCAGGAAATATCCGCCAAAGGACCGCAGTCTGCCGTCCGCAGCCTCTTGCAATTCCTTCTGTACATCCTCCGACAGGTCCTCCGGCAATAAAATGTAGTCTATACCGGCCTTCCCGGCGCTGTCAAGGCACGCAGCAAAATCTATTTTCCTGCCACCGGCTTCTGTCGTGGTATTTTCATCTGTCCGCAGATATTCCGTCTCCCCGGTAGTCTCCAGGTGGCCCATCCACAGATACATATCTTCCTGCCAGGTCTCATAGGTATCATAGGAGTAGCTGCCCAGCGATGCATCCCAGATGCTTCTGCCGTATACCGGGTGGATCTCAGCGCTGTAGGCTCTGGCAGCCTCCATGACCTCCTTCGGCGCCCACAGACTGTATTCCCGTGAGTTTCCTTTTTCCGCATTGTATACAGAAAGCTGCTCCAGAATTTCCCTGGCGGGAGTTCCCTGTTGCTGTCCGGGCATTCCCGTCAGTGCCGGTATCTGCGTTGTCTGTGCCACGGTCCATTCCGACACCGGGTTTCCACCCAGGAACAGGATGCCCAGCAGGATCAGCGCAGCCATCCCGTTTCGCAGGCTTTTCTCTTTTAATAAGTTACACAGAAAGTCCGTTGCCGCCCATGCGATCAATGCTGTCTGGGGCACCGCCGCCCAGATCCATACATAAGAGTAAAAGGCGGTCTGGTATTTTAACAGGATCAGTGCCGTTACGGGACAGATACAGCCAAATGTCACCAGCGCTCCGTAAAGATACAGCCGTTTCCGTGCTTTTTCCGCCCCAGATGCATTGGCTTCTTTTCCGGAACCATAGAGGACAAATCCCAGATACAGGATCGCCAGCAGCAAAAGTGCCGCAAATTTTCCATGTTGTGTATAGTCGGTCCAGCCTGTCAGGGCGGACTGCAGAAGTGTCATCATTCTGTAGCCTCCTCTCCTGACCTGCCATGTGCATCAGTCATTTTCCGTTTTTCCCATCGTTTCCGGAACTGGGAAACCAACGCTCCAAGTATCAGCCATGCCACAGTAACAAGCAGGCAGACTCCCGCGCCATACAGGGTCCAGACTATGCAGGCCTCCGACAGGATACAAAGGATCACGCCCGTATATTTTCTGTCCATCAGACAGGACAGCAGATACGGAAGCAACACCGCCGCCCGGATCGTCACACCGCGGAATCCTCCGTAAAACACATCAAAACCATCCACTCCGGGCATATAGGCCCCTGTACTGAACAGTATTCCCACGATCAGCAAAAACGTCCGTCTTTTCACAGAATTTTCCGGAAAAAGTGCTTTCCCCAGGCTTCCGTAAGCTACATAAGACAACAGCAGCGTAATGCAGGGGATCAGACGATACACCACGTCTACGGGTGCCATACCCGTAAAACGGCTGATGGCCCCGTACAGAGTGGGCAGGCACAATATTTTCAGCCGTAAGGACATCCCCATCGAATATGCCGTCCCCGTGAGAGGATTCACGGTATAAACAGCATTTTCCCTGAGAAATGTGTTCACGGTCTCCACCGTCATATCTCCGGTCAGCCACATACGGTTCCCCGTCAGTATCCGCAGAATCTGCAGCAGGATCAGAAATATCAGGACGCCCGTGAGAATCTGTGTGCTTTTTTCCTTTGCCGTGTCTGTCCCGCTGTTTTGATCCGCAACCGGATCATTTTTACCGGCTGTGGCCCGTTTCCGTGTCTGTCTGGATATTACAGACAATAATATTGCCGCCAGCAGAACGATTCCCACCTCTGCCAGCAGCAGATCCGTTACAGTCAAAAAAGACCACCCTAACAGGCAGCCTGCCAAATGGGCGATCTCTGTCAGCCCGATAATGATCAGGCTCCCCCCGATCAAAATATCCGATGTCCGAAAAGTCATTTCATCTCCCATACCCGCCTTTTTCTTACACGGGCTTTTGTACATCTTACCATATTTATATGGACTTGACAAATATAACAGCATTTCCATACAACAAAAAACCGCGTACCGGAAACTTCCCCATTCCGATACGCGGTCTTTCTCAGTCTGCAGAGGAGAATACTGCATCTGCTTAATTAACAAACTCTCCCTGTTCCAAATAATTAAAATTAATATGTTACATAGCCTTATAATCCAGTCGGATGTTGTCGGCGATACGTGCGATGTACTCGCTGTTCGTAGGTCTTGTCCTTCCGGAGGCTACAGAATAGCCAAAAATCTTTTCGAATGTCTCCACATTTCCTCTGGACCAGGACACTTCAATGGCGTTCCTGATCGCGCGTTCCACTTTCTGATCTGTGGTCTTGAAATGTTTCGCGATGGTGGGATATAACAGCTTGGTAACGCTGCTTACTACCTCCATGTCTTTCCCTGACAAAATGATTGCATCACGCAAATAGTGATAACCCTTCAAATGCGCCGGCACCCCTATCTCCAACATGATTTTGGTTACATATCTCTCTAACTCTGAATCTTTTACTGCAACAATATCCAAAACAAGTCCCCCTTTTTACTTGTCGAGTATTGCTCCTCTGCAGTGACTGATAGAGAAATCATATCATAGCTGTCGATATTTGAAAAGACATTTTTCCGTTAAAATATAGTTAAGAAACTAAAAATGTTACATTTTACCCCTATTTTGTAACATTTTTACGTACATAAAAAACGGATATTTATGCGGTTTTTCTTAAATTTCCTCTTTTACCAGGTAAATCGGACGGCGTTTTACTTCCATGTATGCCTTTGCCAGATACTGCCCCAGAATACCCGTACAGAAAAACTGTACGCCGCTGGTCATCAGGATGATGCACACCAGAGAAGGCCAGCCGGACACCGGATCTCCGAAGATCAGCTTCCGCACGATGATAAATATGATCATCAAAAAAGCGATGACACAAAACAGCACACCCACAAAGGAAGCGATCAGAAGCGGTGCCGTGGAAAATGCGGTGATACCGTCAAGGGAATATACCAGGAGCTTCCAGAAATTCCACTTGGTCTCGCCCTTGGCGCGCTCTACATTCTCATATTCCAGCCATTTGGTCTTAAAACCGACCCAGCCGAAGATTCCCTTGGTAAAACGATTATATTCCCGCATGGACAGGATGGCATCCACCATCTGTCTGGTCATCAGGCGATAATCTCTCGCTCCGTCCATCATTTCCGTCTGGGAAATCTTCTTCATCAGATGGTAAAATCTTCTGGCAAAAAAGCTGCGGATCGGCGGTTCGCCCTTGCGGGTCACGCGGCGGGTCGCTACAGAATCATACCCCTGCCAGATCCATTCAAACATCTCCGGCAGCAAGGAAGGCGGATCCTGCAGATCCACATCCATCATAACCACATAATCGCCCTTCGACTTTTCCAGTCCGGCAAACATCGCCGCTTCCTTTCCGAAATTTCTGGAGAAAGAGACAATATGCACACGGGAATCCTGTTCGATCAGCTTTTTCACTTCTCTCACAGTGCCGTCTTTGGAACCGTCATCAATATAGAGAAGCTCCAGTTCTATTTCCTTTTCCTTGAAAAAGGGATCATTTTTCGTCAATTCCTGATAAAACAGGGCAACGCTTTCTTCTTCATTATAGCAGGGAACGATCACGCTCAATAAGCTCATTTTGTAATCTCCTTATGTTTTCCTGTCGCTTTTTCAGGCTTATCTGCGCCACTGTGCGACAGGTAACAGCTATATTATACTATCCTTCGATGCATCATTTCAAGGTCAACACTGTACTTTTTCCGCTTTTTGGATTATACTGGATTTGTATATGTCTGTTCTGCAAAATACAGCATATAGGAAACGAGGTTATTTATGACTTTTTTTGAACAGTTTTTCAGCAATACCATTTTCCTGACTGCAGCCTTCGGCTGGCTGGTGGCACAGATTCTGAAGACGCTGATCCATTTGATCGTCTCCAAGAAATTCGTTGCGGAGCGTCTGGTCGGCAGCGGCGGTATGCCCAGTTCTCACTCTGCTACCGTATGTGCCCTGGTAACAGCGGTCTGCTACGAATACGGTGCGGGAAGCTTTGAATTTGCCATTTCCCTGATCCTGGCGATCATTGTAATGTATGATGCTATGGGAGTACGCAGAGAGACCGGTATTCAGGCACAGGTATTGAACGAAATGCTGAAGGTCTTCGAAGATATGGGCCGCAGTGAGATTTCCGCCCATGATAAATTAAAGGAATTCGTGGGACATACTCCCCTGCAGGTGTTGATGGGTGCGCTGTTAGGCATTTTATGCGGCGTGGTCATTTACAGTTTCTTACTCTGATAACCGATCGAGGTGTAATTATATGTGTAAATATAAATTTCGACGGCAGTTTTTGCAGACTGCGGTGCCTCTTCTGCTGACTGTCTCCATAATGCTTACCGGATGTGGACAGACGGGTAACTCCAATTCCCCGGTCCGTCCGATCCTCCCGGATAACAGCCCGGATTCCTCCACGGTTTCTTCCGGGGAAAGGCTTCCGGATCCCGTAACGATCGTTGTAGAGGATGATTCCACTCCTCCCGCTGAGGGCATGGTCCGCAGCCGTCTTACGAACGAATGGGTGGATGCCGATGTGGCTGCTACACGCCCCATTGCCGTAATGATTCCTAATGAGGCATCTGCAATTCCACAATACAGTCTGTCCGATGCTTCTATTATTTATGAGGCGAATGTTGAAAACCGTATGACCCGGATGATGGCAATCTACGAAGACTGGCAAAATCTGGACAAGATCGGCAATATACGCAGTCTTCGTGATTATTATGCTTACTGGGCATTCGAATGGGATGCTTTTATCGTACATTTCGGCGGTCCGTTTTTCATCAATGAGCTGCTGGCGCAGCCGGATACTCAGGATGTAGACGGTACCTCCGGGAGTGATGAGGCTGCCTTTTTCCGTACTACCGACCGCAACAAGCCCCACAATGCTTATGCTTCCGGTGAAGGGCTGCAAAAGGTGATCGAGAAAAAGGGGTACAGCCTGGGATACCGCGGACTCAGCGATGAGAATCACTTCCGGTTTGCCACCAAGGCGGAACCGAACACCCTTGGGCAGTACGGTGCCAAAGCAAAGGATGCCACCTATATCGATATGTCCGGGTGTTATCCGCTGACAAGGTGTTATTTTGAATTTAACGAGGATGACGGCCTCTATTACCGTTCCCAGCATCTGTCCGGAAGCACAGACGGCCCTCATATAGATGCCGCCACCGGAGAGCAGCTGACTTTCAAAAATATTCTGGTACAGAATACGTTTCACGAGGAACTGGGCGAGGGGTATCTGGCTTTTCAGTGTCATGACATCACCCGGGACGGCTGGTTCTTCACCAATGGCAGAGGAATACATGTGAATTGGGAGAAGACTTCCGATTACAGTGCCACCAGATATTACGATGACAACGGGGACGAGATCATCCTCAATACCGGCAAGACCATGATCTGTATTATCGAAGATGGAGATTCCTTTACGTTCCATTAATGTAAATGGAAAGTTAGCCTAGCTACGAGCCATGCAAAAATAGAACGGAATACCTCG
>OHEE01000149.1_pt1 | contig 60946 bp, 63 predicted proteins | sample 1567191 | NCBI WGS metagenome assembly OHEE01 (sample SAMEA3879562, study PRJEB24766) | human gut metagenome | biome: human-associated habitat; feature: feces | place: USA | collected 1985/1987
CGAGCTGGTTACAGAAGCCATAGCTGACGGCAGTATCCGTAATAATATGCAGCCTACACATGTAGCTTTTACTTTGGAAAGCATCATCGTTTTCTTTTTTCTCACACATGATCAGATCCGTGATCTGGGACATTTTGAAAATGGTACTGAAAGCACTTATTTGGAAGAAGCTTTAAACACTTATTTGTCTTCCATTACCAATTAGTTCAGGAGGGCACCGACATGTCGATCAAAGAAATTTTCAGCAAGCTTCCATTTACAAAACGTCATTTGTATATTTTGGCAGCAACAGTGGCTATATTGCTGCTGTACCATATAATCAGCAATGTTTTAGCCAAGCCCGATATCGTAAAAGAAGTTCCTTATGTCCGTACTGTAACCGTCGGTAAAGAAACTGTCGATAATACATCTTCCTATCCCGGCGAGGTACGCGGTCGTTATGAAAGCGATCTGGCCTTTCAGGTTGCCGGTAAAATCATCAGCCGCAGCGTCAATTTAGGCGATACAGTAAAAACCGGCGATATCCTGATGCAAATCGACCCCAAAGACATCGAGCAGAGTTTTGAAGCCAGCCAGGCAGCTGTAACAGCCGCCGAAGCCAATTATAAGCTGGCCCGCGACAATGCATCCCGTTACACGGCCTTATACAACAGCGGTGGTGTCAGCAAAGCCATGATGGAGCAATATAATACGCAGATGGAAGCGGCCGCTTCCAGCCTGCGTCAAGCCCAGGCCCAACTGATCACCAACAGTAACCAATTATCCTATACGCAGCTTATTGCAGACCATGACGGCGTAGTAGCCAATGTAAGCGGCGAAGTGGGTCAAGTAGTAGCTGCCGGAACTCCTGTTGTGACAGTTGTCCAAAGCGGCGAACAGGAAATCCAGATCTATGTCCCTGAAAACCATTTGGATAAAATCTATCCTCAACAGTCAGCCAAGATCAATTTCTGGGCTTTAGAAAACGTTTCGGCAGATGGTTATATCCGCGAAATAGCACCAATGGCTGACAGCGTTACCCGCACCTACAAAGTTCGTGTAGCCGTACCGCAAATGCCTGCAGCAGTCAAACTGGGGATGACTGCCAAAGTACACCTGCAAAACGGTACTGACAGCAGTATTTTGCTGCCAGCCACCGCCATTTATCAAACAGGAGGAAACCCTCAGGTCTGGCTCGTTACCAATAATAAAGTACATACCCATGAAGTTTCTATCGGCGGTTATGAAGGCAATAACGTCAGGATCTCTGACGGTCTGCAGCAGGGAGATATCGTCGTTGTCGGCGGCGTCAACAAACTGGCAGAAGACCAAAACGTCCGTCTGGAAGCTGGTGTCAGCCAATGAAAAACAACTGGGCCGCCTGGTCGATCAAACATAAGCAAATAATTTACTTTTTTATGTTTCTCTGTCTGGTCATGGGCATCTATTCTTATAATTCCTTAGGCCGCAGCGAAGACCCCAGTTTTACTATCAAGCAAATGGTAGTTTCGGCAGCCTGGCCGGGAGCAACCGCTAAAGAGGTGGAAGAACACCTGACAGACAAGATCGAAAAACAATTGCAGACAGTACCTAATATTGACAGGATAACCAGCTATTCACGTCCCGGAACTGCTGTTATCAATGTTTATCTGCAGGATACAGTACCGGTCAAAGAAATCAAACAGCGCTGGCTGGAATTGCGTAATATTGTCAATGATGGCAAAGGTGACTTGCCCGATGGTGCTTTAGGACCGTTTTTCAACGACCGTTTTGACGACGTCTATGGAAATATCTACGCAGTCACCTCTGACAGCTTCTCCTATGAGGAAATGCGCGTAGTCGCCGAAAATATCAAAGATAAATTTTTTCAGATACCTGATGTCAAAAAAGTAGAACTGGTAGGAGTACAGCCTGAAAAAATCTATATCCAGATGTCTAATGCCAAGCTGGCACAGCTGGGCATACCGATTGATACACTGGCTTCTACGATCCAGGCAGAAACAGCTGTCACTCCGTCCGGCATGGCTGAAAGTGACAGCACTAATACCTATCTGCGTCTGACCGGTTCCCCTGATACACTGGCCAATATCAGCAATATTCCGATCCAGGCTAATGACCGTACCTTTCGTCTGGGTGATATTGCCGAAATCAAACGCGGCTATGCTGAACCGGCTGAACCGAAAATGTACTTTAATGGTCAGCCAGCCGTAGGTATCGCCATTTCTATGGAAGACGGCGGTAATAATATCAAATTGGGTGCAAATCTTGATCAGGCTATTCGGCAAATCCAACAGGAACTGCCGCTCGGCTTCGAACTGGGACAAGTCGCCAACCAGCCGCAGGTAGTAAAAAACGCCATCGGTGAATTTACCGACAGCCTGCTTGAAGCCATCCTTATCGTGCTGGCAGTCAGTCTGCTCAGTCTGGGACGGCGCTGCGGCTATGTCATTTCGGTCTGCATACCGCTGGTACTTTTAGGAACTTTTATCGGCATGTATGCCATGAACATCGATCTGCACAAAGTATCTCTGGGAGCGCTGATCATTTCTCTGGGCATGCTGGTAGACGATGCGATCGTTGTCGTCGAGCTGATGGAAGTCAAAATGTCAGAAGGCTGGGAACGCACTAAAGCGGCCAGCTATGCCTTTGAAACCTGTGCCATGCCGTTGCTGACAGGTACACTGATTACCTGCACCGGCTTTATGCCGATATTTTTCGCCAAATCCAGTGCCGCCGAATTTGCTTCTTCACTTTTTCCTGTTATCTCAACAGCACTGCTGCTTTCCTGGGTCATTTCAGCAACCGTAGCGCCTGTTTTGGGACACGCCTGGATCAAGCCTAAACAGCTCATTAACGAAAACGATGTTTACAATACTGCTTTTTATAAAAAGTTTCGCAGCGTCCTTTCCTGGTCGATGCTGCACCAGAAAATAGTTATTCTGAGCACGGTCAGTATCTTTATCGGTTCCCTGTTATTAGTCCCGCTGATCAAGCAGGAATTTTTTCCTGCTTCTGTGCGTCCTGAACTTCTGGTAGAGCTCAATTTACCTGAAGGCAGCAGTATCAAAGCCACCGATGAAGCCGCCCTGAAACTGACCAATATGCTGAAGGATAATCCTGATGTTGAAAGCATCGGTTCTTATGTTGGAAAAAGTGCTCCGCGTTTCGTCCTCGTAATGGACCCTGTCCAACCGCGCAACAATTATGCACAGCTGGTAGTAGTTGCTAAAGATATTGATGCCCGTAAACGTTTAGAACCGCAAATACGCGAGCTTGTAGCAGCTAATCTCCCCAATGTCGTCAGTTATTCACGTTCTATCCCGCTGGGTCCGCCGGCAGCTTATCCTGTGATGCTGCGCGTAACCGGTCCGGATGACAATATTGTTAAAGAATATGCACAAAAAGTACGCACAGTTATGGCTCAGAATCCAGCCGTGACCATGACGCGTTTCGATTGGATGGAGCAAAACGGAGCTGCTAAACTTACCATCGACAACGATAAACTGCGGCAGATGGGATTGAGCCGTAAAGAAGTCGCCACTGCTTTGCAGGCCGAAATTTCCGGTTATACCGTAGCTCAATATCTGGAAGGAGACCAGGCTATTGACATGGTTTTCCGTCTGCAGCCTGTTGACCGATCTACCGTCACCGAGCTTGAGACCTTAACTATCCCCACATCTGCAGGTGCGGTGCCGTTGTCACAGGTAGCCCGTCTCAGTTACGAATCAGAAAACGGTATGATCTGGCGCCGTAACCTGCTGCCGACAATCACAGTCTGCGGCGGTATCGGCGAAGGCGTTACCGGCAACGATATCACGCAGCAGGTTTACGATGACCTAGCAGATCTGAGGCAAAATCTTCCGAATGGCGTTACGATCGAAATCGGAGGCAGTTTGGAAGACAGCGCTAAAACTTTAGGTTATCTGTTAGAACCTGTACCTGTAATGCTGCTGCTCATGATGATACTCCTGATGCTGCAGCTGAAAGATATCCGCAAGCTGTTTATCATTCTTTGTACCGCACCACTTGGCGTAACAGGCGTTATGCTGGGATTGATAATTTTCAACGCACCGCTTGGTTTTATGGCCGAACTTGGTATCCTGGCCCTGACTGGTATCATCATTCGTAATTCCGTCGTGCTGATAGATCAGATAGACCTGCATTTGCAGGCCGGCAAATCTCCCTGGGAATCCGTACTGGAATCAGCTATCGTACGTTTCCGCCCTATTATGCTGGCTGCACTTACAACGATCCTGGGACTGATACCGATGTTTACCAGCCCCTTCTGGAATTCGATGGCCGTAGCCATTGCCTGTGGGCTGTCCGCTGCTACATTGCTGACCTTGATCGTATTGCCGGTCATCTATGCGGCTGTTTTTAAAATCAAACCCGAATAAATAAAATAAAGCAGACTGCGAGCTACAGCTCGCAGTCTGCTTTATTATTGCAACAGCTTTAATCCTTTTTCAAAATAACACGTGCCAGTTTGCAAATAACCTTTAATTCTTCCATATCGGCTCTTTCAAGCACTGTTTTCAACTCATCATTAAAAATAACCTGACTGTTGCTGACAGTATCACTCAAAAATTCATCAACAGAAGTGTTCAAAGCATTAGCTATGGCAACCAGTGTCTCCAGTCCAATTTTAGTATGAGCAGTTTCAATATTGCTCATATGCGGTTTGGAAATACCGATCTTCTCTGCCAGATCTTTCTGCAGAACACCTTGCTTGATCCTCGTCAATTTGATTCTTTTGCCGATGGAACAGTAATCAATCATCATGAATAAGCCTCCCCATATATTTTCCTAATATTCATATTAGCATATAAATTTCACTATCAGGTATGCAAAATTTGCTATGCATAAATTATATAACATAAAATTTAATTTTGTAAAGTTCTTGAACCCTATTTATTGTTTATTTTTGATGTTTATATACTAGAGTATATTGAAATTAACAAAAATTAAAGCACAACCCAGTTGTGCTTTACATCTTTTACTTCTTTTTCAGTTTTTATAAGCTTAACCCTTTTCCGCCAGCGCTCTGAGCGCTAAAGCATAACCCTGGAAACCCAACCCGCATATCTGCCCCAGGCAGGCAGCAGCCGTTACTGATCTATGCCGAAATTCTTCCCTGGCATGGATATTGCTCAAATGCACTTCTATCGTCGGCAAAGCCACTGCTTTTATAGCATCCAGCAAAGCTACACTGTAATGCGTCAATGCCGCAGGATTGATAACGATACCGTCAAATTTTCCATAAGCCTGCTGGATCAGCGTGACTAATTCACCTTCAAAATTACTTTGCCTTACTTCTACTTCCACATTTAATGCCGCAGCTTCCTGCCCGATATATTCACACAAGGCTGCATAATCCTGTTGACCATAAATATTTTTTTCACGTACGCCCAGCATATTGATATTCGGACCATTCAAAACCAAAATTTTTTTCATCAGCTTTCTCTCCTTGCCAACTCCAGTAATGCCTGTAACGCTGCTTCCCGCTCACCGTTATTATCTATGATATGATCGTGATACCTGCGGTATAGTTCGATTCGTTCCGCATACAAGTCAAAAACTTTCTGCCGCCCTGCTGCTAATAAAGGGCGGCTTTCTGTATCTATGTCCTGTACAATTTTTTCTGGCAGCCTGTCTATAAAAACGATAATGCCGCCGTTTTTTAATACCTCGATATTCTCTGAGCGTTTGACTACACCGCCGCCGGCAGCGATCACACACCCTTCCAATTCTGACAGATGCCTGACTGCCCTGGTTTCAGCATCGCGGAAGCACGCTTCGCTGACTGCGAACAGCTCCTTGATAGTCTTGCCTTCCAGCTTTTCAAGCACATTATCAGCATCATAAAAAGGACGCTTCAGATGCTGCGCCAACAATCTGCCCAAAGTTGATTTCCCGCAGCCCGGCATTCCGATCAAGACGATATTTTTCATAGCTGTTTTTCCATCTCAGCGGCAACTTTTAAAATGACATCGTTTGAAATTTCTCTTTGCAGCCAGATCTCCTCTGCTGCTACAGCCTGAGCTACCAGCATAAGCATCCCGTTCACAGCCTTTTTACCCAGCTGCTCTGCCTGCTGCAAAAACAAAGTTTTAGCGGGATTATAAATCAGATCGACCGCTGTTTCAAAATGCTCGACAGTTTCCAGACCTACCGGCGATACATCGGTCTTGGGATACATCCCAACAGGAGTGCAATTGATCAGTAAATCACCGGTATAACGCTCTAAATGTACGTAGTTGACGAATTGCGTCGGTACACTACTGCACAAGGTTTTCATATACGGAGCTATGCTTTGAGTATTACGAGAAACTAAAAATATCTTAGAAACACCGTGATCGATTAAATATTGAAGTACAGCTCTTGAAGCGCCGCCCGTACCTAAAACAGCCGCGCTTTTGCCCTGTACTTCGATGCCGTTATTTTCCAGCAAACGCCCAAAACCTGCATAATCGGTATTATAGCCGCGAATTGCACCGTTATGAAAATGGATCGTATTAACGGCTCCAATAGCCTGCGCTTCCATACTTAAAGTAGTCAAAGCAGCCATTACATTGATCTTGTGCGGAATGGTTACATTGACTCCGCAGTATTTACCACGCAATTCATGCACGCTCGCATATAATTCTTCAGGAGGTATCTCCAGCAGATCATATGTTCCTTCGACACCCAATTCTTTAAAGATCAGCTGATGTATCTGCGGTGATAAACTGTGTCCCAAACGCGCTCCAATCAAGCCAAAATGAACCATAACACAAACCTCCTATCTACCATCGGCAGGATAATTGCCTAATATCTTACAATATGCGCAGCTGTCGGAAAGCTGTTCTAATGCCTGACGTACTCTTTCTTCACGCAGGTTGCCTACCAGGTCGATGTGGAAGAAATATTCCCATGATTTACCTTCGATCGGCCGGGATTCCAAATTCATCATATTTAAACCGCTGTGATAAAAATGTCCTAAAGTCCTGTATAATGACCCCGGTTCATGTTTTACTGCCACTACTACCGTAATTTTATTAGCATTAGGCGCCTGTTCCGCTTCGTTAGAAATGACGATAAACCGGGTATAATTATTGGAATTATAGTTGATATTGGCGGCAAGAATCTGCAGCCCATACATTTCCGCAGCCTGCTTACCAGCCACCGCCGCCAAATGCTTATCCTGCTTTTCCCTCACTGTTTCTGCACTTTTAGATGTGCTGAAATAAGGCACTAACTCCATCTGCGGATACTGATGAAAAAACTCTTTACTTTGTGCAAAGCCCTGCGGATGTGAATAAACAGTAGTAACATCTTCGAGCTTAGCACCTTGAACGCCCAAGAGATTGTGCTCTATTTTCACGCACTGCTCACCAACAATAGAACAATCGTGATGCCGCAGCAGATCATAAACTTCGGTAATACCTCCGGTCGAAGAATTTTCGATCGGCAAAACACCGTATTTGATCTCACCGTTTTTGACCGCCTGCACTACATCCTCAAACAAAGCATAATGATGTCTGTTTATATGCTGTCCTGCAAAATATCTCTCCAAAGCCTGATGACTGTAAGACCCCGGCATTCCAAAACAGCCAACCTCCATGACCTCCTCCTGCGGCAGAACTCGCGGCTCTGCCAGCAGTACATGCTCCAAAGCCTTGCTCTGCTCCATGATGGTCGTCATCATCGCTGTAACAGCCGGTGCATACTCTTTATGCTGTAAACGCATACAGGCCTTTGAGAGCACCTGAGCTTCCCGAGCCGCATCAAGCACAGGCAGCCCCTGCTGTTTTTTATAGGCCGCAACTTCCAGCACTGCCTCCATCCGTTCTTCCAACGCCGCAACCAGCTGGGCGTCGATCTTGTCGATACGGCGGCGGATCGCCTCTAAATCCAATTTTTCCATGCTCACACCTCACCGTCAATATCCGCAGTCAACAGCATATCTAAAACAGTCCAGGCCGTAACACCTTCCACGACAGGTACTGCCCGCTGCACGATACAGGGATCATGACGACCTTTAATTTCCAATACCGTATTCGTATGCTCAGCCACATTTATCGTTTTCTGCGGCAGGGAAATAGAAGGCGTTGGTTTGAACCCTACCTTGAATACAACAGGCATGCCATTGGTAATCCCACCCAAAATACCGCCGTTATTATTAGTTTCAGTTCGCACAGAATCTCCATCATAATACAGCGGATCATTAGCCTGTGAACCGGTGCTGCGGCAGAAACCGAAGCCCATACCAAACTCCAGCCCCTTTACCGCCGGAATAGAAAACAGCACATGTGCCAGACGGCTTTCCAGTGAATCAAAAAATGGTTCGCCCAAACCAGCCGGCAAATTAAGCGCCATGCACTCAATACTGCCGCCAATAGAATCCTGACGCTCTCGCGCTTCCAAAATCAGCGCCTGCATCTCTGCCCCACGTACATCGTCCAATACGGCAAATTCCTTCTGCCGCAGACTCATCAATAATTCAGCATCTTCTCCCAATGGGTCAAACTTCCTGTCAAAAATCTCACCCACATTATTGATATGTGCCCCTATAACAATTCCATACCGAGCCAGAGCCTGCTTGGCAACAGCTCCCATAAAAACCAGCGGCGCAGTCAGTCGTCCGGAAAAATGCCCGCCGCCACGGTAATCATTGAAGCCTTTATATTTGATCTTACCGGAATAATCAGCATGCCCCGGTCTCATATTATCTTTTAGAATACTGTAATCCTTAGAATGACTATCGCTGTTAGGGATCAGCGCACACAAAGGTGTCCCCGTCGTCCGCCCTTCAAAAACACCACTCTGGATCAAAAAAGCGTCTTTTTCCTGACGCTGGGTCGAAAGCAGATTGCGGCCCGGAGCACGCCTTTCCATCTCGCGTTTAATAAAATCAATATCAATTCCCAGCCCCGGTGGCAACCCGTCAATCACAAGACCAATAGAAGCACCATGGGATTCGCCGAAAATCGTCATTTTTATTTTTCTGCCATAAACACCGCTCATATACTTTCACCCGTTCCCACAGTTTTGATCATTCCGCCTAAGGCTGTAAAATCCTGCCAAAATTCAGGATATGATTTTTGAACACATTCGCTGCCACTAATAATAACCGCCTTTTTGCAAACCAGACTCGCTACCGCTAAACTCATCGCGATGCGGTGATCGTTCCAGGAATCAACGCAGCCGCCCTGCAGACCTTCCGGCCGCCCCTTGATAATCAGCCCGTCAGACAGTTCTGTAACTGCAGCTCCCAGTTTATTCAATTCACTGGTCATCGCTGCCAGACGGTCACACTCTTTAATACGCAGCCGTCCTGCATTGATGATTTCAGTTGTACCTTCACTGACCGCTGCCAGTACCGTTAAGACAGGAATGATATCAGGACAGTCTGCCGCATCGATAACTACACCATTAGTCGACGCACTCGAGGCCGTATGATTACCTTCGGCATCACAGGTTATTTTTCCTCCCATCCGGTTGATAATATCCGCAACGACCATATCCCCCTGCAACGAGTCCCTGTTTAGTCCAGTACAGGTAATCTGCCTTCCCAGCGTGCCGGCAACAAGCCAGAACGCCGCCTGAGACCAGTCACCTTCCACCATGTTCCTGCCGCAGCGATACTTCTGACCGCCGCCGATATGATATTTATAATAATTTTCGTGTTCGATAACGATTCCGTATTTTGCCAGACACGACAAGGTCAGATCCACATAGCTCTGCGACTCCAGTGCAGAAGTAATTTTCAAAACAGAATCGCCTGCCAGCAGCGGCAAAGCAAACAGCAGACCGCTGATAAACTGCGAGCTGACATTACCGGGAAGCTCGTAATCGCCGCTTTTCAGCACACCGTTCACCGTCAAAGGCAAATACCCGTTAGAGGCAGTTGTATAAGACAGCCCCTGCCTGTCAAAAATATCATAATAAGCCTGCAGCGGACGCGTTACCAGCTTTCCGTGACCAGTAAATGTCAGCGGCTCACCGCACAATGCCCCCAGAGGGATCATAAACCTCAGTGTCGAACCTGATTCTCCGCAATCGACAGCACTTTGCGAAACTCGTACATTACCACTGCCATTAATAGCCAAAGCTGTGCGGCCTGATCTTTCTGAAGGAACTTTTTGAAAACCGATCCCCAATGCAGTCAGACAGCGTAGAGTAGCTTCCATATCGTCAGACATACTGATATTATCAACAATACTGGTTCCCGCCGACAGTCCGGCACAGATAATTTCCCTGTGCCCCATGCTTTTAGATGACGGCACGCAAACACTGCCGTTGAGCTTTGCCGGTGTAATCTTCAATGTCGTCATGCGCTCTCCTATCCAATATAGGCAGGTATATCCTGCCAGTCTATTTTATGCAGGCGTCCGACGCCTATTTTTTCAATAATTACCAGGTTAATTTTTTTACCGCTCTTTTTTTTATCCAAAGCCATTGACTGTAAAATTTCCTGAGCATCAAATACTGCAGTTACCGGCAAAGCAAACTTTTTCAGTACGCGGCTCAACTCCTCTGCAGTACCTGCTGCCGTAAGTCCCAGCTTCTCCGTTTGACGCGTCATTTGTACCATACCGATGCCAACGCCTTCACCGTGAGTATAAGTAGTAAAACCGCAGCATTTTTCAATAGCATGTCCGATAGTATGCCCAAAATTCAACAGCATACGTTCTCCTGTGTCAAATTCGTCTTTTTCAACGATCCGCGCCTTGATATTACAGCAGGTCTCAATAATAATGTCCGCCTGCTCCAGCAGCTCCTGATCACTTTTAACAGCAGCGATCTGAGCAAACAGGCCGGCATCGCGAATACAGCCGTATTTGATCGCTTCAGCCAAACCATCATGCAAAAACCGCAGCGGTAAAGTTTTCAATAAATCCGGATCTATAAATACTGCTTTTGGCTGATAAAAGCTGCCTGCCAGATTTTTGCCTGACGGCAGGTCAATAGCCACCTTGCCTCCTACGCTGCTGTCGATCTGCGCTAAAAGCGAGGTCGGTACCTGAATAAAATCAATGCCGCGCAAAAAGGTAGCTGCCGCAAATCCGCCTAAATCGCCCGGCACACCACCGCCCAAAGTCAGGATCAAATCACTGCGCGTCAAGCCTGCCCGTGCCAGTTCGTCATAAACCTGACCCAGCACAGTTAAATTTTTACTTTGCTCACCGGCGGCAAAAACTATCCTCGTAACCTCAAACCCGCTGGCAGCCAGGCTGCGTTCCAGCCTTTCGCCATATAAAGGATCTACGTTGCTGTCGCTGATGATTGCCGCTTTTACCGCCTGAGAAAGCACTCTGGCCTTTGCCCCGATCTGATCCAGCAGCCCGGCTGCGATTTCAATATTATATGTTTTCTCACCTAACGCTACTGTAATCGTACGCATCAGTACAAATCCTTTCTTTTAATCGCAGCTTCCCGCATCATTTCCTGCAGGAGCTGCGCGTCGGCAGCTGTCAGAGCTTCGCACCAGCGTTCCAACTGCTGGCTGAATGCAGCTAATTCCTGCAGAACGTTTTCCCTGTTCGCCAAAAACAAATCGCTCCATAAATACGGATTGATATCTGCGACCCTTGTTCCATCGCGAAAACTGCCGGCAATAAAATATTTCGTATTTTCATTATAAGAAGCACTGTTGATCAGCGCTACCGCTAAAGCATGAGGCAAATTACTGGTATAGGCGATAATGCGGTCATGCTCAACGGCATCAACCTGCACTACCTGCCCGCAGCCAATCGCGCCTGCAAAGCTGCTCACCCATTCGATCGCCCCACTGCTGTTAAAAGCTGCCGGCACCACGATATAATTGGCACCGTCAAAAATCTCGGCCTGGGACATACCCAAACCGCTGCCTTGACGGCCGGCCATCGGATGCCCCGCAATAAATTCCATCCTTCCGGTAAGCAGTCGCTGCACGTCCTCAGGCAAGCTGCCTTTAATGCCTGTAGCATCGGTTATCAAAACATCACTCTTCAAAAAAGGCACCGCACTTTTTACAAAATCCAGCGTAGCTGCCGGATAAACCGAACAGATCACTACATCTGCCGCCTGCAGTCCTGGACCTGCCCCGCAAAGAGCTTCGTCGATAACAGCCTGTTCCTGAGCCTGCCGCAGCACCTTGCCGTCAGTATCGACACCGATGATCTTCTTTACTCCCAGGCGCCTCAGCGCTTTGGCATAAGAACCGCCGATAAGTCCCATACCTACCACAGCAAAAGTAAGCTGCTGCCAATCCGTGCTTCTAAAACCACTTTCCACTACGTTCACCTCGTTAAACTTTCTCCATTCTACAATCCTACGATAATTTGAACGGCTTCTTGTTTTTTATCAAGCAAACAGCCGTTTTTAACATTATTATACTATATCCTACATCTCTCTGCCGATTATTTGCGCAATGCCCTTCAATTCACCCATCAGGTGTGCAAAGCGTTCCGGCTTCAGTGATTGTGCCCCGTCACACAGTGCATGCTCGGGATCGTTATGTACCTCAATGATCAATCCGTCTGCACCGGCTGCGATAGCAGCTTTGGCCATCGGTTCAACCATCCACCACATGCCGGAAGCATGGCTCGGATCAATGACGATCGGTAAATGGCTTAGTTTTTTTACTGCCGGGATCGCGCTCAGATCCAAAGTATTACGGGTATAAGTTTCAAAGGTACGGATACCGCGTTCACACAAAATAACATTATCATTACCGCCGGCCATAATATACTCAGCCGACATGATCCATTCTTCTATCGTCGCTGATAAACCACGTTTCAGCAAAATTGGTTTATTTATCTTGCCAAGCTCCTTCAAAAGCTCGAAATTCTGCATATTCCGGGCCCCTACCTGAATAACATCCACATCTTCCACGAAACGTTCGATTTTATCAGCTGACATGATTTCGGTAACGATCGGCAGGCCAGTTTCCTGTTTAGCGATTTTTAAGAGCTCCAATCCCTTTTCTTTCAATCCCTGGAAAGAATACGGTGAAGTACGCGGCTTGAAAGCTCCGCCCCTCAGCATAGCGGCTCCGCCGAGCTTTACCGACTTAGCAACGGAAATGATCTGCTCTTCGGTCTCTACCGAGCATGGACCGGCCATAACGATGATTTTTTTGCCGCCGATCTTGATCCCGTTGACATCCACTACGCTGTCTTCCGGATGGAACATCCTGTTTGCCCGTTTGAACGGCTCCTGCACACGCATGACCTTTTCTACCCAATCGTTAACGCGCAGCAGATTGATATCTAAAGTACTGGTATCTCCGATAACGCCCAGGATCGTTATATTCACGCCGACGATCTCATTGATCTGGAAGCCGTTATTGATCAGTCCGTTTTTAATCTTCTCACATTCCTGCATCGGTGCGCCTGGTTTCATTACAATAATCATTTTTGTTCTCTCCTTTTAATTTATATGATTAAATTTAATTATAACCTGTTATAGCTCACGTCCAACGGCTCCTGCTATGATCTTCAAATCCTGCATCAACCTGCCGAAGCGTTCAGGTTTCAGGGATTGAGCTCCGTCACATAACGCATGCTCAGGATCATTATGCACTTCAATGACCAGTCCGTCAGCACCTACGGCTACTGCTGCCTTAGCCAGCGGCTCTACCATCCACCACATACCAGCCGCGTGGCTGGGGTCAACCACCACCGGCAAATGACTGAGTTTTTTTACTGCCGGTATCGCGCTCAGATCCAAAGTGTTGCGGGTATAATTTTCAAAGGTTCGGATACCACGCTCACATAAAATAACATTATCATTACCGCCGGCCATAATGTATTCGGCCGACATCAGCCACTCCTCTATCGTCGCAGACAAACCGCGTTTCAGCAAAATCGGTTTATCTGTCTTGCCCAGCTCCTTCAAAAGCTCGAAATTCTGCATATTGCGGGCGCCTACCTGAATCACATCCACATCTTCTACAAAACGTTCGATCTTATCTGCTGACATAATTTCTGTAATGATCGGCAGCCCGGTAACAGCTTTAGCCTCCTTTAATAAATCCAGTCCGGTTTCCTGCAGTCCCTGGAAAGAGTATGGAGAAGTACGCGGCTTAAAAGCGCCGCCACGCAGGATCGCAGCGCCCATTTGCTTCACATCCTCCGCCACGCCGATAATCTGTTCCCGCGTCTCTACTGAACAAGGGCCTGCCATTACCGTGATCTGTTTGCCTCCCACCTTCACCCCGCATACATCTACGATACTGTCTTCTGGGTGAAACATCCTGTTAGCACGTTTATAAGGCTCCTGCACACGCATAACCTTGTCAATGCAGTCATATACTCTCAGCTGATTCATATCGAAGGCAGCCGTATCGCCTACTACACCGAACAGGGTAAAATTAGCACCGCGGCTTTCATGGATCTGAAAACCCTTACCTTCCATCAAGCTTTTTACTCTCAATTCCTCTTCTGCGGGAATCCCCGGTTTCATTACTATAATCATTTATCTCCACTCCTTAATTTCATTTTTATTTACACAAGATAATAAAAAAAATCAGGCCTCGTAAGAGAGCCTGATTAAAAATTCATCTTCTTATTTACAGCAGCATATCTCAGCTACGGTATCGGCATCTGTTTACGGTAATAGAATTATGCAGTTTTGAGCAAGTAAAATAACCAGCGCTAAAATAAAAATAGCCCCGGCTAAAGTCAAAAGCATATTCATTTACCCAATTAGTTCTCAAAACAGATTCCACGATCAACCCACCTAATTTAAATTTCTTGTGTAAAACTTAATTGTTGTTATTTTAGACCCGTATCAAAAAGGTGTCAAGCAAAAGCATAAAATTCAAAAAAATTAATTTTTATGCACCGTCTATTGTAAACAATGTTACAACAAAATCAATGGAGCACACCGTTGATGCCACTTCCCAAAGTCATTACCCCGCCTATCAATACTACAAGCAGCGCAATGCGCTTAAATAAATGCTGATTTATACGGAAAAACATTTTTTCTCCCAGCCACCAGCCTAAAAGTACTGCCGGCAACACATACAGCGACAAAGCAATCAAATTTCCACCCTGAAATGTACCCGCAACAAAAAAACTGCCTAAAGTACAAAAACTGCCGATAGCAAAGATCCAGATCATATTGGCGCGCAGCAAATTTTTCTCCATATTCTCACTCAAAAAATATAAAGCGATCGGCGGCCCGCTGATACTGGTAGTCGCACTGAAAAAACCGCTTAAAAAACCAGCAGAAACACGTCCCAGCTTTTTATTTTTGACCTCAGGCACAAAATTTAATTCCATCAAAAGCGTTACAAGCAAAAGCGCTATCCCTAATAAAATCTTTAAATGATTAGCATCAGCCACTTTCAGCAGATACGCTCCGGGAATAATCCCCAACAGACTGCCGGCAGCTGTTATCAAAACTGTCGGCCACTCAAATTCTCCCCAGGTACGCCACATCATGATCACCCGCACAATAACACCGGCGATAATAACAAATACAACTGTCTCTTTCGGCCCCATGACCATCGTTAATACAGGAGCTGCGATCAGCGCAAAGCCAAAACCAGTTACAGTACTGAAAAAAGTAGCAGCAAATAATATCAACGAAGCAACTGTCAAGACAAAATAATCCATGGTTTCTCTCCGCTCTTTTCTGAAATAGATATCTGCATTATAACACAAAAAAGAAGCCCCTACAAAACGGAGCTTCTTCCAGTCGTCTTATTTCAGCCATTGACGTATTATTTTTTTCAAAAGCTTTAGTTCAAACGGCTTGGCTATGTGTGCATTCATCCCCGCGGCCAGCGCCATTTTCACGTCTTCCGAAAAAGCATTCGCAGTAATGGCAATAATCGGAATCCGGACCGCATCACTGCGAGAAGCAGCTCTGATTGCTCTTGCCGCTTCATAGCCATTCATAGTTGGCATCTGGATATCCATAAAAATCAAATCATAATATCCTTCAGGCGCCGCCAGGAATTTTTCCAATGCTTCTGCACCATCACCAGCGGATTCACAAGTCAAGCCCAACAGCTTCAAAAACTCTAAAGCAATTTCCAGATTGATTGCATTATCCTCAACTACTAGTACCCGTTTACCGCTATAATCAATATCAGCAGCATTTTCGTTATCACCGGCAGGTTGTTCATACTCGACCGCAACTCCGTTCTGACGCTGCACCTTCAGACAAACAGAAGCAGTGATCTTACTGCCCTTACCAACACAGCTCTCAACATCGATCGACCCGTTCATCAGTTTTGCCAGGTTCAAACTGATCGTCATGCCCAGACCAGTTCCCTGTATTTTACTGACCCGAGAATCTTCTGCTCTTATAAACGGCTCAAAAATACGCTCGATAAAACTTTGTTCCATCCCAATGCCGTTATCTTCTACAATAAAATCAAAAACAGCCAGATCATGCGGTAACGGCTTAACAGTAACCGTCAGCTTTACCACACCTTCATCAGGCGTATATTTAACGGCATTGGACAACAGATTAAGTAATATCTGCTGCAGTCTCAACGCGTCACCCAGCACAGTTATATTTTTCAGTGCCTCTGTTTCCACAATCAGCTGATGCCGTTTCTCCTCAACAGCAGGTTTAATGATATCTAATGCTTCCTCAACTTTTTCTTTTAATAAAAATGCTTCCGAGTTCAATTCTGTTTTGCCGCTTTCGATCTTCGACATATCCAGAACCTCATTCAACAGCTCCAGCATATGTTTGCCAGAAGTGACAATTTTTTTCAAATAATCATCTACATGATCTTTGTCGTCGCAATGTGCCGCTAAAGCCGCCAGCCCCATAATAGCATTCATCGGCGTTCTGATATCATGCGACATTTTTGAAAAGAATTCACTTTTGGCCTGATTGGCCTGTAAAGCCAGCTGATATGCGTCACTGATGATTTGTTTATTTGCTTCCTCCTGCATCGTACGTTCATGGATATCGCGCATCGTCAAAAGCAGCCGTTCTTTTAATTTACCAAAATATGAAAGCTTAACTTCTTTATATCTGTACCCGTCTTTAGCGGATGAACGGAAATACAGCATAACAGCATCTTCCTGCTCCAGGCACTTCAGCAAACTATCAATACTCCAGCTTTTTAAATGCTCACAATCTTCTTCACAAACAAACTCTTTTATAAATACCGGCAGCTGTTCATTAATGCTGCCACGCAGCGGCAAGCCGTAATGAGCGCAATAACCGGCAAAACGCATCACATAATCACCACTGTTTAAATCACAGATGCAAACAGCATCATAGTCATGTTCTATCGTAAAATTATAAATAGACTGCAACTCGATTTTTTCAAGCTCCATTCCTTTTTGCTCGCTGATATCCTCAATGATACCAATGACAAAAGTCGGCTGCTGCTGATCATCCCATGACATAACAGTCATTGTTACCCGCACCCAGCACTGCTTGTTCTTGTCACAGAATGTGGAAGATGCAGTTTTAGCCCCATTATGAATAGCTTCGTACATCGCATAGCAATCTGCCTTACTTTCACCGCTCACAAAATCTTCCACAAAGCTTTCCGGAATATTCCTGTATTCCATACTACAGTTAAAATATTTACTGGTTCTTACCGGCATAACTTCCAGACGTTTTTGCGGATAATAATAAAAATGGAAAATTTTTGTTCCTTCCAGAACCTGGCGCAGCAGTTCCTGAGTACCCTTATCCTGCTCCAGCAATTCCTGATTAAGCAGCTCCATCTGCTTTCTGTTATCAATATCCAGAAAAACACTTTGAATAACACGTTCTCCGTCAATATTTTTGATATATTCACCGCTGCCAATGATCCAGCAATAAGTACCATCGGCCCTCAGCGCCCGATATTCAAAAGACTGTTTCCCCTTGCCCAGCAGTATCGCGTTCATGCTCTGATATACTCTATCACAGTCTTCCGGCGCAGCCAGATCTTCTATCCGCCAGGATTTACGCTTCCAGAATTCTTCTTTTTCATAACCAAAAATCCTGATAGCTTCCATATTGGCATTTTGAAAAACAATACTTCCGTCAGCCTGTGGCCTGTATTGAACGATACCGCACAATACGGACTGAAACAGCTCGTCATAATAATCACGTTTACGTACAACTTCTATCAGCTGCCTGCTCTTTTCGATATTGGCCTGTCTTAAGACCTCAACATCGCTGGCATTCTGATGATAACCGCGAATATAATAAGCATTATCGTCTTCTTTATATAACTTGCCGCTGCAGCGAATAAAAATTGTGCCCCACCATGGATGCTTCCAGCGATACTGAACCTCTACCAGCCTTTTGGTCGTCAGCATCTGTTCAATATATTTCTGCACTATTTCCAGATCTTCTGCAAGCACGCCTTGCGCAAAATGTTTATAATTATCTTCCAGCGATAAACTCTTCTGCAGCCCTAAAAGTTCTAACATTTTATCATCGGCATACAGACGCACGTCAGTATTATTTTTGTTTATTTCCAAAAGCCATAAACCAATATTACTGATTTCCAATATTTCCTGCATCCAGCTGGAACTGTAAAAAATATCTTCTTTTAAGCCGCTAGAGTCCATAATAGTTCCTCTTTCTATTTCAAACTTCTTATTGTCTACATTATACCTTACTCTTAAACAATTTCCAATATTTGTTCTTTAAGAAATGTTTTTTAACATCCACAAATAACGCGCATAAAAAAAGACTCTCGCCCAAACGAGAGTCTTTACTTATTTTTCGCTTTGCAGTCCTTTTTCAGTCAGCATAGTCCAGCCTTCTTCCTGCACGATCAGGCCATCCTTCATCAAATGCCCCAAAGCACGTTTGAAAGCTGCTTTACTGATACCAAATTTTTCCTTAATGATTTCCATCGGTGTAGTATCACAGTAAGGCATTTTACCATTCCGTTTATGTAAAAAATTTAAAATATCTTCCGCATCGGCGATCATAGCATTTTCTTTTTGCTGGCGTAAGGACAGATTTACCCTGCCATCCTCACGAATATAAGTGATGCGAGCCGTGATCTCCTGACCAAAATCCAAACGCCCGCCGGGAACTTCACTGCGATGCAGAAACGCCAAAAAGCGCTGATTAGTAAAAATGAAGAAGCCTTCCGGCAGGATATTATAGATAGTACCTGTCACGCTGTCGCCGACCTTGACACCAACAGCAGGTTTGGAAGCCTTCAGCATTTCTTCTTCCACCCGCATACTGACAGCAGGGCGTCCTGTTTTATCGCGATACAGCTTTATCCAGACCAGCTGACCCGGCGACACATGCCCTCGCATTTCGCTGTACGGCAAAAATACACCGCGTTCAGCGCCAATATCCACAAACCCGCCGTCCTTGGTCACACTTAAAACCTTAACGTAACCGATCTGCCCTTCGCGCATTTTCGGTAATTTCTGGCTCGCCGTCAAACGGCCATGCGGATCTTTATACAAATAGACTTTAACTTCATCGCCAACATTGACCGCTTCCGTCTGCTGCAGCTTATGCAGCAGGATATCATCAGAAGTATCGCCCGTACCAGCGTCAAGGAAAGCGCCCATTTCGCCCAGACGTGCCACTTTTAAAGTAACAACGTCACCCGCACGATATTTAAGCTGCTTTGCCATGTCTTTTTCATCAGTCATTTTTGCTCTCCACAAATTCTTCCGACGGAGCATCAGCCCACAGTTGTTCCAGATTATAGAACTCGCGTTCTTCTTCAATAAAGATATGCGCAACACAATTACCATAATCCAACAAAATCCAACGACCTTCAGCATAGCCTTCTTTGTGAGTAACAAAAATGCCTGCCTCCGCCAATTTATCTTCGATATTGTCAGCAATAGCTTTAACTAGAATATTATTTCCAGCGCTGGCAATAATAAAATAATCAGTTACAGGAGAAATGTTCTCCATATTCAGCAGCAAAATATCCTTTGCTTTTTTATCGCAGGCTGCCGCCGCGATCTTGTGTGCAATTTCTTTAGTAGTAAAATCCATCTTTTCGCCTCCTTTATTCTTGTTCATCTTCATCATCTTTCATATAGGGAATGCCGATTTCGTCCAAAGATTTTTGAACTTCCTCGCGTGATGTAGCCCAATAGCTGATACCTTCTGTATCGTCAAAATTACCATACAGCATACCCGACTTGACCTTTTCGTCACCAAACAGCTTAAAGCTGTTTGCAGCCTTGATCATCGTCAAAGTGTTCATATCGGTCTCCACATGTCTGTCAACAGTCGAAAACAGCGCCGGGATCTTAGTCACCGTATCGATATTGAAAATCTGTGCTGCCGCCGCTTTCATAAACTTCTGCTGCCTTTGCACGCGGCCAATATCACCCAGCTCATCTTTGCGGAAACGCACATATTCGCCTGCCCGCTTACCGTCCAGATGCTGATAGCCATGTTTAATATCAATAACAAGATCGGCGTAAGGATCTTCATAATACATATCCTTTTCCACATATAAATCAACGCCGCCGATCAGATCGATAACATCAATAAACGCACGCCAGTCCACTAAAACATAATAATGGATCGGTACCTGCAGCAGATTGGCTACAGTTTGCTTGGCCATCATCACACCGCCATAAGCATAGGCTGCATTCAGCTTATCCCAACCAGCCCGGCCCGGAATCTGCACCTTGGTGTCACGCGGCAGCGAAAGCAGCGCAACCTTATTATCGCCGGGGTCAAAGCTGGCCAGCATCATCGCGTCAGTTCGCTTTGGTTCATCCGGAGCAGCATCACTGTCACCGTCATCTATACCCAAAAGCAAAATATTGATGCGCTTGTTCAATTTTTCATTTTGGGTTATCTTGTCGCTTGCACCAACAACATCAACCTTCGGCGGATTGATAAAATTGTCATAGATCCAGACTGTTCCCCAAAAAGCTCCCGTCAGCAGTACCGCCAAAACCAACAGTACAAATACCAGCCTGCCCCAACGTAATTTACGTTTCTTGCGGACAGGCCTGCTCTCTCTATTTTCTTCCACAGACATTGGCATCTCCTACAAATTCAATTTAAGCCTTTTAAACTTAGCCGCCAATTCGTTATACCCCTCTATGCAATGAGGGTGTACCAAAAGGTCATATTCCAGCAAATAACGTATCGTCTGCGCATAAGCCTTTATCATGGCCTGTTCCAAGTCAACCTTAGCCAGCCGGCGCATTTCCTCTATACCTGCAAAATCACGGGTCGGCTCCAGCAGATCAGCCAGATAGACAACCATCGCCATCTTGCTCATGCTTGCCGCACCAGTAGTATGAAAACGGATAGCATCCAAAATTTCCTGATCGGTAACGCCGTATTTTTCCCGGGCGTAATATACGCCCAGTTTGGCATGCAGTAAAATAGGCTGATTCCTTTCGACATCATCCATTGGTAAACCCAAAGCAATTGTATGCATCAAAAGATCACGCGTAGGTATCTCACGCCCGCAATCGTGCAGTAATGCCCCCACGCCAACCTTTTCCTTATCCAGTCCGTAAACAGCTGCCAGTTCAAGAGCAGTATCGTATACAGCCAAAGAATGTTTAAAACGCTTATGAGGCAAAGATGCTTTAAGAAGTTTTTTCATTTCTGTGATATCCAGCATGATAACAACTCCTCTCACTACCATTAAGACTGGTAGAGATGCTCCTCTAAAATATACTTTTCTACACTTTCCGGCACCAGACCCTTAATAGAAAGTCCTCGTCTGACACGTTCACGAATGCCAGTCGAAGAAATATCTACTTCAGGAGTATCCAAAAGTATAATTTTATTCTTAGCAGGCTCGCCAAAAAATTCGCAAACCTTGTCAATGGTCTGCCCATAACCGGGCCTGTCAGCAGCTATAAAAGTCACTTCTGCCAGCAATTCCCTGATGCGGTGCCAGGTGTTCAGCATCGGCACAGCGTCGGCACCAATAATAAAATACAGCTCATATTCTGAATAGCGGGCCTTTAACTCCATAACCGTATCATAAGTATAGGAAACTCCGCTGCGCTGCAATTCAATATCAGTAACTTCAAAATAAGGAAAAGGCTCCGTTGCCAGCTCCGTCATCCGATAACGGTCAGCAGCAGGTGCAAACTCCAGACCAACCTTATGAGGCGCAATAAACGCAGGAACAAAAATTATTTTTTCCAAGCCCAAATGCTCGTAAATAAACTTGGCTGTCTGCAGATGCCCCAAATGAACAGGATCAAAAGTGCCGCCCATAATGCCAAGCTTTTTGCTCTTCACTCGTTTACCCACCTTCCTTATTATCACTATATTATAACACATGATATTTTATTCTGTCTCTACTTTTGTGTCAACCCGCTTGTTTACTGGTCGTATTGGTGTTTTCATTCTTATTCCACATTAGCCGTTTTTACCAAATTTAGCCCATTTTAACTACCCATAGTGACCGAATAGTGACCTGATTGTTCCTCCAGAAAACCTACTGCCGACTGCATGGTAGCATTAAGCACATGGCTGTAAGTGTCTAAGGTTATGGCTATATTTGAGTGTCCTAATCGTGTCGATATGACCTTGGTGTTAAAGCCCTTTGTCAAAAGGATAGTGGCGTTTGTATGTCGGATGTCGTGGAAAGTCAGCGGTCTTGTTATACCTGCTTTCTCTTTTATCTCCTTAAAGTTATCTCCAATCTGCGAAGGTATTATACAGGTATGCTTCTGTCCGACAAAAAGGTAAGTCGCCTTTATGTTGAACTTCTCATAGGTATCCTTAATAGTCCTTAGCAGCTCCAATAGTGACTCTGAGACAAGAATAGGTCTCACAGATGATTCAGTCTTTGGTGTCGTCTCGAAGGTTCCCTTACCTGCCACATGAACCATATTGGATTCCACGAAGATAGTGTTCTGCTTGAAATCGACACTACTCCACTTCAATGCAGCTATCTCCCCTCGCCTCATTCCGGTCTCATAAGCAAGCACATAAATAGGAAACATCATGGTCTTTGACGTTGTCTTTCCGGTCTCCAGAAAGCTCTTAAAGTCACCATAGGTAATCCTTTTGATCTGCTCGTGTTCCTCTGGGCTAATAATCTCCAGATACTTCTTTGTCGATACATTCTTAATCCTCTTGATGTCCTTTAGAGGGCTTCTGCTTATCAGCTTCTTCTTAATAGCGAAAGTAAACAGGCAGCTCAACGCCCTACGATACGATAAGATAGAATTGACACCATATTGTGTCTTCCAGTCCTGCATTATCTTATCAAGGGTTCTTGAAGTTATCTTCTGGATAGGCATAGCCTCTAAATAAGGTAGCCACTTAGACAGAAACATCTTGTAGCCCCATTGGGTCGTCTCTTTGACTTCTCCGCTTTCCTCCAGCTCCTTAAGGTACATCTCAACAATGTCCTTGAAGTTTTCCTTCTTAGCCGCTATTAGCTTGTTGTCAGCCTTTTGTCGTTCGAGTCCCTTAAGGACACTACGGGCTTCCGATATACTACCTACTGTCTTTGATACCCACTTCCTTTTGTCGCCTCCATCCGGGTGAATTTCTATTCTTACTCTGAACTTACCATTAGGTAACTCAGTGATACTCCCATCACCTTTTGGTCGTCTTCCCATAACCAATTCCTCCTTTAAAGGTAAAAATTACCAAAAAAAATGTGAGAGGGTATTACATGTTGGTGGTGCTCCGCTGCTCCCCCCGGTGGCCGCTTCCCTTCCATTATATATAAAACATGCGTGCGGGCGTGTGCGTGCGTGCAAGCAGGCACGACCTAGCGACCAAGCGGGTAACCATAGACAAACATTTAGCTCCTGCCGCCTCCATCACAGGAACACCACAGGATTACACAGGATTACACAGGAACACCCTAGCAACCTAGTACATAACTACGGATTATAGAGGATACCACAGGAGAACCAAGGGATACCAAGGGTTTCCTACATTATAAGTCACTATTTTGGTCACTACAACTAGAGAACCTCTGTTTATTTTTTTCAAAAATTAGTAGCTGGTACTAAAATTGTTCACAAAGATTTCACTTTGGAGTGCGTGGGACTTTTTTTGTCCCTCTTATATTTCTTTCTCCAATTTTATCTGTTTTGTCGGGAATCCTTTAGGTATCCTTGTGACATCCTCCTAGCTTCCACTGGTCAACAAATAATAATAACCTTCTCTCACTAATATGGAACGATTGCTTCTAATTGTCCCACATAAGTGAGAAAGATATTCTTAATTGTTCCACATAAGTGAGGAATACTGAACAATTAAAGTAACCTCTTGGTGTCCTGTTGGATACCTAGAGGTTACTAAGATTTATTTAGTTGTATATTTTATCTACGCTGTATATATCCTATTATTTCCATTAAGATATAAAATAAAACTAAACCTTTGAAAATACCAAAACTGTAAATACCAAACAACATACAACCATAAACAATAATAGATAAAATAATATCAATAATAGGTGTTAAACGACCGTGTGCGTGTCCATTCAATCCAAATAATGTAGAAAAAAATATACTGATAATAACAAAAATAATATCAGATGTAGCAAAGGTTAATGTTGTTGCTCCATTTGTAAATAATAAATAAATAAGTTGTCCCAGCCACACCAAAAAACAAATAAAACCAATATAAGATAAAATATTTAATATACTACCCATAGCAAGCATTTATATTCCCCCCCTAAAATTATTATAGCATAAATAAAGACACCTTGAAAGCGTCCTTTTGGATACCTTCAAGGTGTCTTTTGTATTCATCTTTTTTTGTCTACTATCTGCAATTCTTTGCCAATAACTGCCAGTAATTTTTCTAATACATCACAACGAACAGAGCGCCGTTTAAACATATTGTGAACACTTTTTTCACTTTCGCCAGCTTTGTCTGTAATCTCTTTAAAAATATACTTGTTGTCTTTTACCAATTTTAAAAAATCATCTTGAACGCTCATTATATCACCTCTTTAGCTAAATTATAACATCAGTAATAAAAAGATAAAAGACACGAAAAAGTGACTAAATTAAAGAGAAATGAAGATAAACTGCTAAAAGTAACTAAAAAGTGACCAAAATGGGATAATTTGACATTTTACAAAGTAACGAAAACGTGACTATAATAAACGCAAGAGGTAACGAAAACGTGACCTAAAAGAAAACAAGGAGGAACACAAAATGACAACTAACAACACTTATACACCTTACAGAGCCATGCAGTCAAAACTGGAGCAACTCCGAGACTTTCGAGGTAGCTCCGCAACGGCAGTCTTTACAGGTCGCCGTTATATCGTAAAAAGCTATGACACGCTTATGTTGGATTTAGACACCAAAACAGGAGAACTACTTTTTAACAACTGTTATTACAGCATCACAACATCAAAATTACAGAACATGATAAAAGTAGCTTTTAACCTAATAAACTGCAAGGAAAGAAAATGTTTTCTAATGATAAACGGCAGTATAAAAGCACATTTTGAGACCTTAAAGGAGGCAGAAGCATGAAAATTTACAAGGAAGTAGACAGCACAGACTTTGAATTTTGGGCAGGTGCAAGGGATACAGTAGCAATGCTGACAGAACAGGAACTTAGCACCGTTTGGAGATTTTAGAGGAAGATTGCGGTTTTAATATGAACACCCCGACAGAAACAGATATAAATGATTTCTTCTGGTTTGAGAGGGATACCATCGCAGACTTGCTGGGTTATAGCGATTGGGAAGCCTTAATAGAAGAAAGATAAAGCCTTTTGTGTCTTGTTGCTGACCTTTAGAGCAACCTAGAGGTTAGCAGAGAGGATACAACCTCTATAAAACAGTCAAGGAGGAGTTTACATGATCGACAGTATCGAACAACTTACACTCAGGACAGGGCAAGAAGTAATCATAATGAGCCACAGGGATATTATTGACACAATAAGGGATACACTAGGTGACCCGCTGGCTGACCTTGTAGCCGCTGAACTAGCTCACGCAACCAAAAGCTACGAAGATGAACTAAAAGGCTATGAAGCAGCCATACAAGAGAAAGAGGGTATAGCAGATAGTTACGCCGCAGCCCTGCGGGATATTAGTGATGAATTAGAGGTACTAGAGGGACTGCTGGAAGCCCCACGGCTGAACAGAGATAAAGTTAAAACTAGTACCGAAAATATCAGAAAAATTATAGATGAAACATTTTAAACAGGAGGAATTTATTATGACAAAAGACAAAATTATCATGGTTCTTGTCTTAGCGAGCCTAGTGATTGACTGGGACACGACTTTAAGGAACTTCGGGCTATAAAGCGTTGTCTTGCTAGTGCCTACAAGCTGACTTGTGGGTACTATGGAGGATAACTCCAAGGGTTCCACTTTGGCACCTAAAGAATGACTAAAAAGATAACAGGAGGAATGATTTTATTATGAACAACACCAACAAAATTCAAGTATTCCAAAATGAAGTCTTTGGACAGGTAAGAATTATCACCAAGGACGGTGAGCCGTGGTTTGTCGGAAAAGAGATTGCAGAAAAGTTAGGGTATAGCAATTCACGGAAAGCATTAGCTGACCATGTAAAAGATAACCACAAGAATACCGTAACGATTCGTGACGGTATTACAAGAGGTAATCCTAACCAAGTAATTATTGACGAAGCAGGTTTCTATAGCCTTGTGCTCCGCTCTAAACTTCCGCAAGCTGAACAATTTCAGGAATGGGTAACTTCGGAAGTCCTTCCGGCGATCCGCAAGCACAAAATGTATCTCACACCTGAAACTGCAAAGGAAGCCATAGAAGAACCAAGTGTATTCCTAGCTAAAGCTATGTTAGTCGCAAATAACGTCATAGACCAACAAAAAGCAAAGCTAGAAGCCCAAGCCCATCAAATCAACCAACTGAAACCAAAAGCTAAAATTTACGACAAATATATGAACGCTGAGGACAGCTACACCATAACGGATGTCGCTGTAATGAATGGAGTTAGACCAACAGACCTATTTAGCTTCCTAAAGCGTATCAACTGGTTAACCAAGCAAGCCCAGTGTGCCTATGAGTTAACAAAAGAAGCTCCCAAGGAATACTTTAAGGTAATCAGATGTTTTTATGGAGGATGTTCACGTAAAACACAAATTCGAGTCACAGCAACAGGCTTTAATGCAATCTCCAGCCTTATAGAGACTGCCCTATGAAACGGAGACTTAAAGAAAACCTAATAATTTTAATAATACTCGCTATTATTTTAGCCCCTTGGAAAAAACTTTTCTCAAGCTAGCAGGAAGTTTTATGGTCTGAAACCTAACGAATAGCCGCCTTTAACTAAACATAAGTTCGTGTTAATTCTCGCGATTAGTTGAGGGTGGCTTTTTATTGGCCTTGTGTCAAAACGTACGTTCGTTATAATAGCCTTATGTTCGTTTTAAAAGCGAACAAAGTTTGAAGAAAAGAAGGAGACAGACATCATGGAAAAACACCCATTGTACTTTGAAGAAATAGAGCTGGAGGCACGTTACAAGACTTTTGGTGAACAGAAACTACGCCAAACCTACGACAAAGCCAAGGCAGAGGGGCAAGTCGGAACAACTACCCTTGGACAGAAGTTTATAGCCCATCAATACAGCAATGTTTTTGAAGCTGTCAAGCTGTTTGTCGAAAACACACTGGTTCCGAAAAGAGGCGTAAAACCTGCCTATGTAAGCATCTTGTTTGAAATGGTGGAGCTTTACAAAGAGGAGAAAGACCAGCTTTATAGCTTGCTGACCTTCTCGCCTTTCTCAATCCTTATGAACAACCTTATGAAACGTAAAGACCTCTTTTTGTCTAACGTAAGCCAACTCATCGGCAAGGAAATTCAAGACGAATACAACCTCACCCACTACCTCAGTCTTAATCCGAGTCGAAATGTTGTCGTCAATAATGGAATTAACCAACGTGTTCAGAGCTTCTACCGCCGTGCCTATGCGATTGCATGGATGAAGCGTGACGGCTACCAAGCTCCTAAATGGAACACTCAAGACCTGATGCAGCTCTCCGCTTGTCTTGTGAACATAATCATTGAGAATACACCTTACTTTGAATACTGCCAACAAGGCGCAACCTTAAACTTACAGCCGACACAAGCCCTTTTGGATGCGTGGATGAACAATGAGGATAATGCAGTAAGCAGTGCCTACCGCCTCTGCCCTACTATCATCCCTCCGAAACCTTGGGAATCCTATGACGAAGGTGGTTATTACGGTGAGCTTCAAGCCAGCACATCCCTGCTCCGCCTCCGAGATCAACGGACTGTCTTTGGTAAGAAGTATCTGAAAAAGTTAGGACAGATGGAGCTTGCTGGTGTAAGAAAGGCAATCAACAGTATCCAGGCAACCCCGTGGAAAATCAATAAGAAAGTCTTAGCGGTCATGCAGGATGTAATGAAACTTGGCGGGGGCCGTGCGGGTATCCCCTATCTCAACGAAGCCCCGAAGCCTATGGTGCTCCCTGACGAACCTACCGAGGAGCAGCTTAAGGAATACCGTAAAGTTATGGTCAGCTACTACAAGGACGAAATAAGCCGTAAAAGCCTTGCCCTGAGAGCCATCGGAAACATTAAGACTGCTGAGGAGTTATCTAAGTACGACAAAATTTACTTCCCTTGCAACATGGACTTCCGAGGTCGTGTCTACCCTCTGCCCTCTTTCAGCTTCCAAGGGGATGACCTGAACAAGGGGCTTATCCTCTTTGCTGATGCGCCTGCCTGTGAAGATATGGAGGACATCAAGTGGCTTGCTGTCCATGGCGCAAACCTAGCTGGTGTCGATAAAGTCAGCTATGATGACCGCATCCAATGGGTCAAAGACAACGAACTTGAAATACTTGCTTCTGCTCTTGACCCGCTTGCTAACACCTTTTGGATGAACCAAGACGAACCTTGTCAATTCCTAGCGTTCTGCTTCGAGTGGCAAGCGTGGAAACAGTGGGAAACCGAACACGGCAGTCCTAAAGGCTTTGTGTCGGGTATCCCTGTGGCTTTCGATGGTACCTGCTCAGGGCTTCAACATTTCTCTGCAATCCTTAGAGACCCTGTAGGCGGTGCAGCTGTAAACCTCCTGCCCTCCGACAAACCTAATGACATCTATGGGGTAGTCGCTGAAAAAGTAAACGTAGCGATAGGTGAAGACTTACGGAGCGGCACCTTGGACGATGTTGTCGAAACTAAAATCAAGTTTGGTACGAAGACCCTTGCACAGCTTTGGAGTATGTATGGCGTTACTCGGAAGGTAACCAAACGCTCCGTTATGACGCTCGCCTATGGGAGTAAAGAATACGGCTTTAGAGACCAACTCTTTGAAGACATAATCAAAAAGGATATGCAGGAACAGAAAGATGCTTCCGTGTTCACGGAGGAAAACTGCTGGCAAGCCTCTGCGTATATGGCGAAGCTCATCTGGAACGCCGTTAGAACCACTGTAGTTGCAGCTGTAGATGGCATGAAGTGGCTACAGGACTGCGCCAAGCTGGTTACCAAGAAGGGTCAAGTGGTTACTTGGACGACTCCAATGGGTCTCCCGGTTCAACAAAGCTATATGGAATGTGTCAGCACTCAGGTACGCCTAAGATGTGCAGGTAAAAACATCCGTCTCTATGGTCTGAACGTCACTGGTAATATCGACAAAAGAGCGCAAGCTCAGGGTGTCGCTCCTAACTTCATTCATAGCATGGATGCAAGCCACCTTCAACTAACTGTCTGCATTGCTGCGGAGTTAGGCATTAGGCATTTTGCAATGATACATGATTCCTATGGTTCACCTGTAGCTCAAGCAAAGACCATGTATAAGGCAGTACGCCAGAGCTTCATTGAAATGTACACTGAGCAAGACGTACTTGAGAACTTCAAGAACGATATGTTGAAACTCTCCGACACATCCCTCCCTACTTTACCAAAAAGAGGCGACCTGAAATTAGATGAAATTGCTAACAGTAAATACATCTTTTCTTAATTGTTCCACATAAGTGAGAAAGGAAACCAAAGGACATACCTAAGGATTACTCCTACTGTTATTCAGTAAATAGTAATACTTAAGGATGTCCTTTAGGACCCTTAAAATTATCTAAAAAAAGGAGGAAGTAAGTAATTATGAACAGACAAGAATTTGAAAAGTATATCAACCAAGGAGGTAAGCTGTTTGTCGTCACTGCTCCCCAGCTGGGTGCCGGATATCTCAACAAAGGAGAAATTGTCGAATTAAAAAACGATGATGGCTCTTCTCTCCCTGCTTTCTATTACCCGAATAAAGAGCGCAGAGAAGAAACACTCCCATTTGATAATTGGTCTTTTATACACTTAAAAGACCTTGAGCCATACACGGTAACCACTGCCAACCACTATGACACCCTTCATCAACCCATAGAAACCATGCAAGCCAACATGACACCTGAGGAGTTCCAAGGGTACGCCAAGGGCAACATCATTAAATATGTGTGTCGCATGGGTCGTAAAGCTGGTGAGGACAAGCTCAAAGAAGCTAAGAAAATTCGGAATTATGCTAAATGGCTCATTGAGAGCCTCGAAGGTAAAACTATTAATCCAAGGGAGGATGAACAATAATGAACAGACAAGAATTTGAAAAGTATATTGAACAAGGAGGTAAGCTCTTTGTTGTTTAGAGCCAGATAATTACTTTAAAAAAGGTGAAGTTGTCGAACTGAGAAGTGATGATGGGACAGAACTACCATCTTTCTATTATCCAAATCGTGAGAAACGAGACCTAGCTGTTTACCTAGAGGAGTCTAAAATACGGCATTTTTTAAAGTTATCAAACGTAAAACCTTTTGTACCCTTCAAGGTTGGTGATATCGTTATTGCTCATCGAGACGGGTATTTCATCACCGATTCTTCAACTAAATGCCGTGTAGTTTCCTTAACCCCTTGTCTTTTATGAAGGAAGCAGATATGGTAGTTACGCCTATAGAAGGAAACTACTTTTTTGGTATTCCATTTAACGTATCCTCTGCATACTTTAAATTAGCAGCAGAGGAAGAAAACCCGCCGACCCTTGAGGTAACCCAAGACGGCAGCACGATCACTGTAAAGCTCACTGAGAACGGCAAGGTAACCAAAGCCTCTGCTAAATGCAGTCCTACAGACACCTTTGACTATCTCACAGGAGTCCAAATCGCTCTTACCCGCCTCGCTCAGAAGACTGGAAAACCGCCTAAAATCTATTTACCCAAAGACACTACAGCTTACCAAGTAGAACTGCTGTAAGGGGTCTTTCTTTATTTGTCAAATGAGAGGAGGTGAAAATCATAGCAACTCCCAATTTAAACATCACAAAGCTCCACGAGGATGCCCAGGTATCCGCTGAGTACACCTTTACAGGTTTCTCGCTTGCCAGTGTAAGCTCTGCTGAAATCATGCCGAGCCAGATTGTCCAAAATGCGTACATCGTACACACAGGTATTGCCGTAGAGATTCCTAAAGGATACATCGGTAAAATCTTCTTGGCTCCCAAAGTTGGCATGGAGACAAAGCTGCGCCTTGCTCATGGCACAGGTATCATTACCAGCGACTATACAGGTGAGCTGATGCTATATGTTGAGAATATCGGACGGTATTCGGAATACATCACTAAAGGTCAATGTATCGCTCAGTTAGTTGTCGAAAAGTTAGACAACATAAAAGTTACGATCGCTGACACTAACCAATAATCAAAAAATAATAGTAGGAGGAACTAATATAATGAAAGCAATCAGTCTGGAAAACCAAGAAAAAATCAAAGGCATTGAGAAGGTCTTAGCGTTCCACAAGACTCAAATAGAAGCCTTGGAAGCCGCAAAGGAAGAACTACAGAAGCCACCTTCCCGTTGGAACAATACGTTTCTTCAAAACTTATATGTCTCTTTACCAGAAGGGCAATCTATTAGAGCCTATGAGCTTATGATAGACAAAATCAAGCTCTCACTGGAGCTTAGAGCATTCCAAGAGGAAACCGAAGGAGACTTCTCAGTAACCACCGATCTAAAACTCGCTTGGGGGATTCGTTTCGAAAATGGTAAATGCTATGCCTCCTCACATCGACCCGGTTGTTATGGTATCGACCCTTTAAGCGTCTGGTTCTGTGAAAAAAGTACAGCCGAAGCAGCTATTGAAAAATTTGGTGACCGCCTGAAAGCTCTCTTTGTAGAAGTTCCTGCACAAAAAGAAGGAGATTTATAATTTGAGAACACAAATCATAACCCCTAAAGGAACCGCTCAGTATCCCAAGCTCCGCAGTCCGGAGTTCTTTGACGGTGCTGAGGTTGGCTATACTATCCAAATGGCGTTTAACAAGGAAGACACTGAGAAACTCTTAGCTAAACTGGGAGAAGAACTGGAGTCTGCTAAGAACGCCAGTGAGTTCAAAGGTAAAAAATGGACGAACGCTCGCCTCGGCAGCCGTGAAGACAAAAATGGTGATATCGTCTTTAAATTTAAGACCAAAACCAGCTACACGTCTAAGACTGGTGAAGTAAGACAGCGCACCATTCCTATCTTTGATGCTAAAGGTAACCTCATCAAAGGTGACATCGGGCATGGCTCTATTTGTCGTGTACGCTTCACTGTTAATCCCTATCACAAGTCTGCTGTTAACTGTGGTCTGACTTTGTATCTGGATGCTGTACAGTGTATCGAATACAAGGAACCGGGCGGGTTTAACGCATCTGCTTTTGGTTTCGACAAAGAAGAGGGCTACGATGTAACTAAGAACGAGTGCATTCCGGTACCGTTTGATGCCGAAGAAGAAGAAGAAGCGGAGTTCTAAACATTGGCTGCACGCTTCTTTAATCGTCATGGAGGGTTCTATCAGAAACCCACGGCATACCGTAGCGGGCTTGAAGACAAAGTAGGAGAACAACTGAAAAATGCAGGAATTGAGGCAGCTTACGAGAAACACAAGCTGCCTTATATTATTCCAGCAACCGATCACTACTACACCCCTGATTGGGTGTTACCTAATGGTATCATCGTGGAAGCAAAAGGTCTCTTTGATGCAGAAGACAGGCGCAAGCATCTCCTTATCAAAGACCAATACCCACACCTCGACATCCGTTTTGTCTTTAGTAGCCCTACCACCAAAATCTATTCAGGCAGCAAGACAACTGTTGCTGACTGGTGCGAAAAACATGGCTACCAATATGCTCGTAAATTTATTCCGCCAAGCTGGTTTGATGAACCTAAGAAACCCACTGACGGACTCATTCTAAAGAAAGGAGGCAGCAGCAAATAAGCACTCTAAAATTCAAACAACGTACCTGCACAGACTGGTTCTATATCATCAAGAAGCCTATTAATGGAGCTGATAAGGAAGCCTTAGTCAATGCTGCTCGCCGTCTTGGTGAGTTCGACTCAGGGTATCACTTCATTATCCAAAATGACGGCACAGTAGAAGCAGACAGGGATGTCGACGCTGTCGCACAGTGGGATTTCAAGGACAACACAACGTCCGTCTACATCCTCTGCGACACCTCTGGAAACCTTACAGACTCCCAAAGGATTGCTGTAAGCGACCTGTTCAAGACCCTTGTTGCTATCTACCCTAATATCCAAACTGTAGAGGTACTCTAATATGGAACAGACCGAATCTCAAGTTGTAGAGGCACACGTCCCCTGCCCTGATTGTGGTAGTAGTGATGCAATGTGTGTCTATGATGACGGACACAGCTATTGTTTTAGTTGTAATACCCAACATCAAAATAAAGAACAGCAGACAAAAGCTGCCAAGCCAGTGACCAAGGGAGGCGTGGTGTCTCCTACTGATCTAAACCTTGGAGCCTTAATTGCCCGTGGTATCTCAATGGAAACCTGTAAAATCTACGGGTACTACAAGGGGTTCCGACATGATAGACCTGCTCAGTTTGCCTGCTACATTGATGAGGCTGGTACTATTATAGGTCAGAAAGTCCGTTACGCCGACAAAACCTTTGAGACCCTCGGAAACCTTGAACGCCGCTTCTTCGGTCAGCATCTCTTTACTTCTGGTAAGAAACTAATAATTACCGAAGGTGAAATCGACTGCCTCACCGTCAGCCAAATTCAAGGTAACAAATACCCTGTTGTGTCGCTGCCCAATGGCGCACAATCAGCAAAGAAGACATTTGAATCCCAGTATGACTGGCTAGAAGGGTTTGAAGAAGTAATCGTTATGTTTGACATGGATAAAGTAGGGCGTGAAGCTGTAGACAGCGTATGCGGTATCCTCAGTCCTAACAAACTTAAGATTGCCACCCTGCCCCTCAAAGACCCCAATGAGTGTCTGATGCAGGGACAAGCCTCAGCAGTAGTTAATGCAGTCTTCCGTGCAAAGACCTATAAACCCGCTTGTATAGTCAACGGCGAAGAACTCTGGGAAACCCTGTCAACCGAACAGGAAGAAGCCCAAGGGTATCCGTTGCCGTGGGATATAGACCTCCAGAAGATGACTCTGGGACTCCGAAAAGGGGAACTGGTGCTTATCACTGCTGGCACTGGCACAGGTAAAACTACCTTTGTCAGACAGCTCGCACATCACTGCGGGGTCAACCTGGGCTTGAAAATCGGGATGCTGATGCTTGAAGAAAATGTCAAGAGGACTGCCAAAGGAATAATGTCTATCCACACAGGCAAACGCCTCGCTCTTAACCGACACCTCATTACTGAGGACGAATACAAAGATGCCTTTGATGCCACACTCGGCTCAGGGCATTTTATTTTTTATGAACACTTTGGGTCGCTGGAGTCAGACGACCTAATCAAAAACATTCGCTATATGGCAACCGCCGAACAATGCGACTTTATTATCCTTGACCATATCTCAATCGCTATCAGCGGTTTGGAAATCGACAATGAACGAAAGGCTACAGACGTACTAATGACGAAGCTCCGCAGTCTTGCAGAAGAAACAGGAGTCGGGATGTTAGTTGTGTCGCACCTTAAGCGTGTCGATGGGACACCAGCAGAAGAAGGAGGGGCAGTAAGCCTCAGTCATCTTCGGGGTTCCCAAGCACTCCCTCAGTTATCCGATGGTGTCTGGGCGTTAGAACGCAACCAGCAAGCGGATGACTCTGAGAAAAACTTGGTTCGTGTAAGGATTCTTAAAGGTCGCTTCACAGGCGAAACAGGAATTGCTGGCTATTTAGCCTATGACAAAGAAACAGATCGGCTTGTAGCCGCAGAAAAACCACACAAAAAGGACATCGACTTGGGTAACGATGATGATGTTCCTTTTTAATTTTAAGGAGGAACATACTTATGAAAAAAAATTACTCTTATCCAGTCTCTAGCATTGGTTTCACTATCTCGGAACTCCCCGGCGAAACAGCAGTCTACATTGAGTTCTCTGGCTGTCGTCAGAACTGCCCCGGCTGTCACTCGGACTATCTTATTGGTGACCAAGGGGATTCCTTGAACCTTGAGGATACTGTTTACAATGCCTATGCGCTTGCTCAGAAGTATCCTGAGGACATCACTGCTATTGTCCTAATGGGCGGTACTACAAACAACGGTATTACCGAGAAGTCCCTTGGTATCCTTATCAAAGCCTTAGCGAAGAAAACAGGCTTACCTATTGGTCTCTATTCAGGTCGTGATGAAGCCCCTGATAAATACCTTGATATAGAAGAAATCAAGTGGGTCAAGACAGGTTCCTATAAAGAAGACCTTGGTGGTCTTGAGGAACCTACTACGAACCAAAGATTCTATGTTAAAGAACACACGATTGTAACCAACCAATATGGCGTTTATTCCGGTCGTATCCCTCATTGGGTCGATATGACCAAACAGTTCCAAATACTGAAAGGAGAAGAAATTGCTCAACAACCTAACTCCGACTCAGATTCAGAGTAAATTAGATTTTATCAAGAATTACATTACTGCCGACACCGCTGCTGACGGATCTATTGTTGACCCTAACGCTAATGTCACCTCAAAGAACGTAGCAACAATGGAGGCAGAACTTTATAAGTACGAGAACATTCAAGTAAATAGGGCTATTGTCTGTGACAAGATAACGCAAATGTTTGGCGCAGACTTAGCCGCACAGTATCTTGAGGACATCCACTCTCATCTTATTTATGTCCATGATGAAACCTCACTGAAACCCTATTGTGCCTCTATCACTCTCTACCCGTTCCTATTCGATGGCTCTAAGGCTATCGGAGGAACCTCAAGCAGACCAAGGAACCTACAGAGCTTCTGTGGCTCCTTCGTCAACCTCATGTATCAAATTGCAGGAGGCTTTGCGGGGGCTGTAGCTACAGTCGAGTTCCTTATGTATTTTGACTATTTCGCTAAGAAGACCTACGGCAGAAACTGCCTGACGACAAACAGTCGTGAGATTCAGCAGGAGTTACAGGGTGTAATCTACTCCATGAACCAACCTGCGGCTGCCCGAGGATTCCAAAGTATCTTCTGGAATATCTCAGTCTTTGATGAACACTACTTTACGTCCCTCTTTGATGAGTTTTACTTCCCTGATGGCACCAAGCCTGACTATGAGACACTTAAGCAGCTCCAAGAGTTCTTCATGGAGTGGTTCCGAAAAGAACGCCGTAAAGAGCTGCTTACTTTCCCGGTCATAACTGCTGCCTATCTGGTTGAAGAAGACACAGCAAAGGACAAGGACTTCCTTGACCTCTTAGCCGATCAAATATCTAAAGGTCACAGCTTCTTTCACTATGAGTCTGACAGCGCAGATAGCCTTGCCTCCTGTTGTCGCCTCCGCAACGAGTTTGCAGACAATACGTTCAGCTATACTCTCGGTGCTGGTGGGGTTTCCACAGGTAGCGTACAGGTTATCACTATCAACTTTAATAGACTCAGACAGTCACACCTCGTCTTGCCTGATGTCGTTGAGCGTGTCCAGAAGTATCTTATGGCACACCGAAGTTACCATATGGATATGATAGAAGCTGGTATGCTTCCTGCTTACTCCGCAGGTTTCATCGACATTGACAAACAGTTCTGCACTATTGGTATCAATGGATGTCTTGAGAGCTTTGAGTATATCTGCAAACACACTGCTGTTGGTTTTTGGAAAGCCGAGAACTACACAGAGTATCTTAAGTATTGTTTGTCGACCATTCAAAACCTCAACAAGGAAGCATTGAAAACCTTTGGAACCCGCTTTAATACCGAGTTTGTCCCTGCTGAAAACCTTGGTGTCAAAAATGCTAAGTGGGATAAAGAAGATGGGTTATGGGTTCCTCGTGATTGCTATAACAGCTACTTCTACCCAGTAGAGGACACTAGCTGGAACATCCTTGACAAAATCAAAATTCACGGTAAGGAAGTCTCACAGTACCTTGATGGAGGAGCTGCTCTGCATCTCAATCTCCAGAGGGTTCCTACAAAAGCTGAGGCGTTAAACCTTATCCAGACAAACATAAGACACGGGGTTCCGTATTGGACTACCAACGTCCTTTGCACGGTCTGTAAACATTGTGGTCATATCGACCCTAACTATCACACCGCTTGCCCCCAATGCCACTCGGCTGATGTCGATTACGGCACAAGGGTCATCGGGTATCTCAAACTAATCTCCAGCTTTTCTGCTGGACGACAACAAGAAGCGGCTCTCAGAGCCTATCAAAACACAGGAGGTATTAAAATTGTTTCTGATTAAAATGTTTTTCGGTATGCAAAAATGGTGCTTGAAACAGCAAGTCAAAATGGCTAAGGCTTTGAGAGAAGCTAACACCAAAGCAATCGCTAAAATGCGTGAAGACATCTTAACCCTTGAAGATGAAAACGCAGAGCTGGGAAGAAAGTACCTGTAATCCTTGCTTTTCTTTGACATTGAGACTAATGGTCTCTTAGACACAGTGACAGAAGCTCACTGCATGGTCATAATTGATGAAGAAAATAATGTCACAGAATACCGCCCCTCGGAAGTCCATCAGGGAGCCAAACGGCTCCTTGAGGCAATCCGGGAGGGCGATTTTATTTGTGGTCATAATGTCATCAACTTCGACCTCCCTGCCTTAGAGAAACTCTATCCAGACATCAAGGTGCCTTATGCACTCCAAGGGAATGTCGTGGATACCCTTGTCCTGTCCCGCCTGATCTATGGCAACATCAAAGACAGTGACAACGGACTCTTACGAGCAGGCAGACTTCCCGGTAAACTCTATGGCTCTCATGGCTTAAAGGCTTGGGGCTTCCGCTTAGGGGAACTTAAAGGAACCTATGCAGAAGAAACCGCTGATGCTTGGGCGCACTTCTCTGAGGAGATGCTTACCTACTGCGTTCAAGACGTAGTGGTCACCAAGAAACTCTATGAGAAACTGATGAGTAAAAACTACCCAGAAGCCCCTATAATCCTTGAACACCAAGCTCAGTGGCTCATGGCAAAACAGGAACGCAACGGCTTTCCTTTTGATGTCTTTGCTGCCCAAGAGCTTGAAATAGAACTCAGAAGTCGCAGTGCTACTCTTGATGCTGTCTTAAGGCAGCAGGTACCACTAATTCCCGACAAAGTATTTATCCCGAAACGAGACAACAAAACAAAAGGCTACATCAAAGGTGCGCCTATTCAGAAGTATAAAGACTTCAATCCAAATAGTCGGCAGCAGATTGAGTGGCTTATCAAAAACCACTTCAAGTACATTCCTGATAACGAGGAACTCTTTGAGGAAGGTACAGACCGCCTCAAGATTGACGACATTACCTTTGGCTATCTAAAGGCAGACCCCGAAGCTCCTGAAGAACTCCGCACTATCGCAGGCGGCTTCGAGGAATATCTGATGATAACCAAACGCCTCGGCCAACTAATCGACGGCAAATATGGCTGGCTCAAATGCGTCAAAGAAGATGGCCGCATCCACGGCTCCGTCAACTCATGCGGAGCAGTAACCGGCAGAGCCACCCACGCAGCTCCCAACGTCGCCCAAGTGCCGTCCATAGGTAGCCCTTATGGCAAGGAATGTCGCAGCCTCTTTACCGTCCCCGAAGGATGGCATCAAGTAGGTGTCGATGCCTCCGGCCTTGAACTGCGCTGTCTAGCTCACTTCATGTATCCATACGACAACGGAGCCTACGCCCATGAGATACTCAACGGCGACATCCACACAGCCAATCAGCTTGCCGCAGGGCTGCCTACTCGTAACCAAGCGAAAACCTTCATCTTAATAGCATAGGATGACTTGAGGGTAACCTCTCGATTAAAAACGTGTGAATTCAGGGAAACTCTCATATTGAGACAATCCTGAGCCAAGCTAAATATTTAAGGAGTTTAAAATGACAAAAGAAGATTATCTACTGAAAATATTACAAACACAACGTAACAAACCTAAGAAACTACAACCAGGGAAAGCCTCGAAATATCCGCAAGGCTACTTCAAAGAAAAGAAGTGTCGCCATTGTGGTTTTTTATTTATGCCAAAGGCTCCTAGTGAATATTACTGTTGTGATTTTTGTAAAGACTATGGTATAGCAGAAGCTTATTATAAACGCACTTATAATCTGACTATTAAAGAATATCTTAATATAGCAGAAAAGCAACAATTTAAGTGTGCTATTTGTGGTAAAGATAATTTCAAAATGGCAGAACATCACTCTGGCATCTTAGTTGTTGACCATGACCATAAAACAGGAAATGTTAGAGGACTGTTGTGCCACAACTGCAATAGAGCCTTAGGTTTAATGCAAGATGATGTGTCTATTTTATCCCACTCCATTAAGTATTTAGAAGGTGCAACGACTATCCGCAAGGAGTAGTAGCAAGTGCTACGAAGCGCACGTCCCCTACATGGGTGAAGATATAGTCTGAACTCTATGGTGACATAGAGCAGCCGAAAGGCGGGCAGAGCTTAACGAACTCTGTTGAACATAATGATGCTTTTTTATATGGAGCTGGAGATGCAAAAATTGGCAAAATTGTGCATGGTACCGCTAAGGATGGTAAACGACTTAAAAGAGAGTTCCTGTCTAAAACACCAGCTATTGCTGACCTTAAGGCAGCCATTACGAACGCTCTGGTCGCTGAGGAATTTAGAGGCAGAGTTACCAAATGGAAACGCAGATATCTCAAAGGTCTTGATGGTCGTCCTCTGCACGTCCGGTCGCTCCACTCAGCACTCAACCTGCTCCTGCAATCAGCAGGTGCATTGATCTGCAAAAAGTGGATACTGCTACTCGAAGAAAACCTTATCAACCTTGGGCTTGACCACGGGAAAGACTTTCAGTACATGGCGTGGGTTCACGATGAAGTACAGGTTGCCTGCCGGACAAAAGAGATTGCTGAAACTGTCGTCAAGGTAGCTCAGGACTCCATGAGACAGGCACAAGACTTTTTCGGTTTTAGGGTGCAACTGGACACCGAAGGAAAGATAGGTAAAAATTGGTGCGATTGTCATTAATTTTATGTATGCTTTTAGTCGCTTTTTACTTCCAAGAGGTTACCTTGACAGCCTACACAGCATCCGTTGAGGAATGTGGTAAGGCTGATGGGATAACCGCAAGTGGCACAAAGGCGACCCAAGGACGAACTATAGCCGCCGATCATCTGCCTTTTGGCACTCACGTAGAAATCGACGGACACATTTATACCGTTGAAGACCGTTTTGGTGGCGGTTATACAGACAAAATTGATATTTACTTTGATAACTATATGGATGCTATCAACTTTGGCAGACAGCAAAGGATTGTCAGAGTTTATTACTAAGGAGGAATTAATTATGTATGAACCTATTATTGACCCTATGATTTTCTATTGGATAGACATTTTAGAAAAAGCTGGAAGTCTTCCACCTTTCACCCTTCTTGGAGGGTTTCTTGGTGGTGTTTTTATTTTTATAGTGTGCACTTTGAGGGACTGTACAGATAAACAACTTGGTAAATATCTAGGGACTTGGGGAGCTTTTGTTATAGTTTCATTTCTTATTTTATGTTTAGTAAATGTCTTTATTCCATCTAAAGACACTATGTACAAAATGCTGATTGCCAAACAGGTGACCCCTCATAACCTACAGGTCACCGGGGAAACCGTTGATAAAGCACTTGATAAAGTCGTAGAAAAAATTATCAAGATAACTCAGGAGGTCAAAAAATAATATGGCGAAGAAAAAGCCGACTATTGTCAATATTTCCTGCCCTAAATGTGAAAGACCATTATTGACCTTAGGTAACCTTGTAGAACCCACTAAGGTTACCATTCAGTGCCCTTGTGGATACACATTGAAAACTAAAGATATTACAGGAGGAGGTAACCGATGACCCCACACTATAAAAAAGAACTCCAAAGTATCGCCGACAAACATGGTTACTCTGTCCGCTCAGAAGAACACCTTGACGCATTATCAGACAAATTCTTAGGGCAAGTAGTTAAGTATGGAAGGATGTATTGTCCTTGCCAAAACGTCCGTAATGAAGACTCCATTTGTCCTTGCAGATATATGAGGTCTTACAGTGTCTGTAGGTGTGGCTTGTTTACGAAGGGAGAGCCTAATGGCGACCAAAAAGAAAACCTCTAAGACCTTCTTTGACTACTACCCGGACTTTCCTCGTGATAAGTCACATCTTGTCCAGCTCTGTCTCCCACGTGAAAAAATGAATAACAAAAAGACACCTCAGTTTCCCTTGATGTACTCAGAGAAACTTGATGGTGTCTTTTGTTTTGCCGTATGTGATACCACAAGTGTCCACATCTTTAGCCGTACAGGTGAAGAATATCTAAGCCTTGAACATCTTAAACCGGAGCTGTACGACATCTCTAAGACCCTTGGTACCGACATCATTATCTTTGAAGGATACGCTAAGGGTGTCCCCCAGCCTACTATCAGCGGGTGGTGTCGAGACACTAAAGCCCAGCACTATGAAGTTGGAGCCTACGTCCACGACGCCTTAAGCCTTGATGAGTTCTGGGGAACCTGTGAAGCTCGTCCCTATGAAGAACGAAGCCAAGAGCTAAACCGCATTGAGTTCTGGCAGAGCTACCACCACACCTTCCTTGTTCCTCAATTCTTTGCTTACACTTGGTCAGAAATCGACAAAGCAGCAGAGCGTGTCTGGAATGCAGGCGGTGAGGGCTTGGTAGTCAGAGACCCTAGTGTTGGCTACCTCCCCGGTAAACGTAATGAAACCATGATGAAAGTTAAGAAGGATATTAGCTACGACCTGAAAGTCCTGAGCCTCCAAGAGGGAACCGGGAAATACACGGGGATGGTTGGCGCACTTGTATGCCAGTTCCGAGACGGCAAAGAAGTTATTGTCGGTACTGGTCTCACGGATGCCCAACGGAAACGCTGGTGGTCTGAGTTCTTCTACGATGAAGTCGTAGGTAAAATAGTTCAAATTGATGCTATGTCGGAGAGTACCAAAGGAGTCCTAAGGGAACCAAGGTTCAAAGGCATACGCCTTGATAAAACAGAAGGAGATTTTTAATGATGCTCAAAATTCTTTTTGATGCCGATATGGTAGTCTTTTGGGCGACAGCCGCAGTTGAAACACCTATAGAATGGGACAATGACCTCTGGACTCTCCATGCGGATGCAGGGGAAGCCAAGGTGAAGGTAGATGACGCAATAGTTACTTTTACCGAAAAGGTTCTGCGACACTACAAACATGAAGGTAAATATGAGATTCTCATGTGTTTTTCAGACACCGACAACTTCCGGAAGCAGGTTCTGCCCACTTACAAGCTCAATAGAGCTAACAACCGTAAGCCCACCTGCTACTATGGTGTGAAGCAATGGGTCGAAGAGAATTACAACTGTTACCAGAGATCGGGCTTAGAAGCTGATGATTGCATTGGTATCCTCGCAACAATGAAAAACAGCAACACGATTATTGTGTCGGGCGATAAGGATTTTAAAACGATACCTGGTCGTTTCTATGATTTTTCCCGAAATGAATTTTACGACATCACTCAGGAAGAAGCTGACTACTGGCACCTCTTTCAGACTCTTATAGGCGACACCACGGATAACTATAGGGGCTGTCCGGGTTGCGGGCCTGTCTCCGCTAAGAAACTTTTAGATCAGTCACCAACTTGGGAGACCGTTGTGGCTGCCTTTGAGAAGAAGGGGTTAACCGAAAGTGATGCACTGGTTCAGGCGAGAGTCGCTAGGATTCTGAGGGCTTCCGATTATGACTTTGCCGCAAAGAAGCCTATCCTCTGGTCGCCAAATTAATTGTTCCACATATAACGAAAACACTATCGTTCCAGATAAGTGAGGAGAGGAAGTGATTACATATTCGACCTCGAAGACTCTATGATTCCTATATTACCTAAAGGAGACCTAGAGTATCTCAAACAAGTCTTTAGTTTCTCTGAACTGATGAGGAAGCAACACGCTAACAATGATGAACATATTGGATATATGAGAGGCGTACAGGCGGTCTTAGAAGTTTGTGAGGCTTTAGCAAATCCACCGAGAACGGAGGACTATGGCACCTAATGTGTTTTAAAGTCAAGTCACCAAGCGTTGCTAACACACAGGTAACAGCTTCTCAGCTCCTTCCTTCTACAGAAGCTACTGAACCTGAAAGTCCTGTCTATGGCGACGGTGATTCTTTCAACAAGAAGAAAGGCAGAGAAGCCTTAAAAATCAAAAGGAATCCCACCCCTACTGGTTACAATCCAGTAAATATGTAGAACAGGAGGTACCATGTGTAAAAAACCAAAAATTAAAACAACAACTCCTGCCCCTGTTGCTGCCGCTCCTGTTGCTGCCCCTGAGACAACTCCTGTCGCTGATGTCGATACAGCCACCGAGTCTAAGAAAAAGAAGACTGGGAAACAGTCCCTCACTATTGGTATCAGCAATACCAGAGGAACCGGGTTGAACATCTAATGGCAATAGAGCTTGTCGAAAAGGCAAAAGAGCTTTATGATCGCCTTGAAAACGACCGTAAATCTTATATCACAAGGGCAGAAGAATGCGCAAAGCTCACAATTCCTTCTTTATTTCCGAAGGAAGCCGACAACAAAGATACCAAATATGAGACCCCTTATCAATCCGTAGGAGCCAGAGGGTTAAACAATTTGACTGCTAAGTTACTCTTGGCGTTATTCCCTCCTAATGCCCCCTTCTACAAATTGACACTGCGTGATGACCTTGCAGAATACTTTGAGGCTGATGCCAACGCTAAATATGAGATTGAGCAAAAGCTCGTTCAGATGGAGCAAATCATCCTCAACTGCATTGAGACTTACCAGATAAGGGTAACCATCAATGAAGCTATCAAACAACTTTTGGTCGCTGGTAATTGTTGTCTGTTCCTCCCTCCGAAAGAAGGAGGCATTAAGCTCTATCGCCTTAACTCCTATGTAATCCAAAGGGATGCCTTAGGAAACGTGATACAGCTTATAGCAACTGACAAACTAACTGTTGCTACGCTCCCGCAGGAAGTAAGGTCTCTCATTGATTCCAATAAGAAACCCGAAGAAGAAATAGTCGTATACACCCATGTTTACTACAGCAATGAAGATGACCGAATGTACTCCTACCAAGAAGTAGACGGCAAGCAGATACCGGGAACTGAAAATAACTATCCAAAAGATAAATGCCCGTGGATACCTCTGCGCCTTGTCAAGATCGATGGTGAGTCCTATGGTCGTGGTTATGTCGAGGAATACCTTGGTGACCTTAAGTCACTTGAGGGACTCCAAAAGGCAATCGTTGAATTAGCCGCTATCGCTGCCACTGTAATTAATCTCGTGAACCCCAATGGTATCACGCAGGTTCGTAAAGTAACCGCAACGAAAAACGGTGGATTCGCACCGGGTCGCCTCGAAGACATCCAGACACTACAACTTCAAAAATCCCAAGATATGCAGATAGCAAAACAGACAGCAGATGCCTTAGAAGCTCGGCTGTCTTATGTTTTTATGCTCAACTCTGCTGTCCAAAGAAGTGGCGAACGTGTCACTGCTGAGGAAATCCGGTATGTCGCTGGGGAACTTGAGGATACCTTAGGTGGTATCTACTCTATTTTGTCGCAGGAACTACAGCTTCCACTGGTACGGAGACTGCTCGCCCAGCTTCAAGCTACAGGACAGCTCCCGCAGATTCCTGACAACATGATAGAGCCAGCAATCACTACAGGCATTGAAGCTCTTGGTCGTGGTCACGATCTAAGCAAAATGACAAGTTTCTTAACGACTGTTAGGGACATCCCTGAGGCTCAACAGCGTATCAAATGGGGTAACGCTATTATCTCTCTGGCTTCTGCTCACAACCTCGACACTACTGGTCTGGTTAAATCTGATGAGCAGATGCAAGAAGAAATGCAACAGCAAGCCATGATGCAAATGGCACAAGCAGCAACACCTAATGTCGCTAAAGGTCTCATAGAAGGACAAGAAGCGGCTCCTACTCAATAACAAGGAGGAACAAATGGAACCCACTGAAAATCAAGAAGTTGTCACAGAAACCATGGCAACCGAAGAAGTTCCTGCCGTTACCGAACCCGACCTCTCACAAGTTGAAGTTGTGTCAAACGGTCAGGAAGTAGATTTAACATCATCGGAAGGTGAAAACTCGGACGATAAGGCTGCCGAAAGTAAAGAAAAGGTAGCAACTCCGAACCCTGATGATGTCGTACAGAAAGAAGTAAACGAAGCCAAAGCCACTACGGAACAGGTTAAGCAGCTTGTTACCGACAAAGGTTTAAACTTTGACGAGCTGCAAAGAACCTATGATGAAGCTGGTGCTTTGACTGAGGCACAGTACACTGAGCTGGAAGCAGCAGGTTATCCGAAAGCCGCTGTAGATGCCTGTATTGCTGGTCTCCAAGCGACCGCTGACAAATTCGTAGGAACCGTCAAGGAATATGCAGGTGGCACTGAGGGGTTTAATCGCATGGCAGCCTTTGTGAAATCCCAAGGGGACGCACAGGTAGCCGCTTTTAATACTATTATGACCACCGCTGACCTGCCTACTATCAAGGAATACTTGAATGGTGTTAAGGCACAGATGGTAGCCAAGAACGGAACTGCAAATGGTTCTGTCTTAGGCAGCGCAACCTCTGGAGCAACTAAAAGTTTCTCTAATATTGCAGAAATGACTAAAGCAATGTCCGACCCTCGATATGGTCGAGATGCTAAGTATACTCAGTCTGTAGTAGCTCGTGTAGCTAATTCCGACATATTCTAAACGGCAGCCTTGTGGCTGTCTATTTTTATTCCCGAAAGGATGATTATTTAACTAATGGCAGATATTACTGTAGCCGCTCCCGGTCTAATCCAAGGTGGTAACGACCGCCTTGCCCTGTTCCTTAAAATGTTCGCTGGTGAATGTATCACCGCTTATGAACAAACCTCCGTAACTAAAGGTCGCCATATTGAACGTAATATTACCTCTGGTAAATCCGCACAGTTCCCTGTGTTTGGTCGTGCTGAGGCGGCTTTCCTAAAAGCTGGTGCTGATCTTGATGCCCTGCGTGTTAATATCCCGCACGCTGAGAAAATCATTGAGATTGATGGTCTGTTGACCTCTGATGCCTTGATTTTCGACCTTGATGATGCAATGGCACATTTTGATGTTCGTGCTGAATACTCCAAACAAATTGGTGAAGCCTTGGCTGTCGCTCGTGATGGTTCTGTTTTGGCTGAGATTGCTAAATTAGTAGTCGAAGATAAAGAAAACATCACTGGCTTAGGCAAAGGTGCGATTTTGAGTGCCTCTCTCCCTGCTGCATCCATCGGCGAAACCGAAGCAATGGGTAAAGCACTCTTTGACCAGCTTTTGAAAATCAAATCTGCTATGTCTGAAAACTATGTACCTGATGCTGAACGAACCGTCTATATCCGTCCGATGGCTCTGAATGCTCTGGTAGCTAATAAAGACATTATCAACAAACTGTATGGTGCTTCTGTAACCATTGAAAATGGTAAACCGCCGAAGTTGTTAGGATTCGACCTTGTTGAAACCCCGCATCTGACTAGAGGTGGCGCAGCTGTTAATGCAGGTGTTATCCAAGGTGCTGGTCATGTATTCCCGGCTGCCTACAAAGACTCCTGTATGTTCCTTGTAGCACATCGTTCCACTGTAGGTACTTTGACTTTGAAGAACTTGTCTCTGGAACACGCTCGCCGTGCTAATCTGCAAGCTGACCAAATCATTGCAAAATATGCAATGGGTCATGGCGGTTTGCGCCCGGAAGCTGCTTTCATGGGTGTTATTACCTCTGCATAATTTACCCATAGGGGAGTCTAATGGCTCCCCTATTTTTTCTAAAAGAAGAAAGGAGGCAAATCTCAAATGATTTCCCCCACTACTGAGCTTGATGCCGTCAATGAGATTATTGGTGCCATAGGCGAAGCCCCTGTGAACACCTTGGAAAACCTTATGAATGTTGACGTTATCAATGCACTCCGTATCCTCAGGAACAACAACAGAGCCTTTCAGTCCCGTGGCTGGTCTTTTAACAGCATCACTGAATACCCTTTGAACCCTGATGTTTACTCAAAGAAAATCAAATGGTTAGATGTATACCTGAAAATAGATGGTGAAGAAGGTACAAAGTATGTGAAGCAAGGCGACTATGTGTATGATCTAATCGCTAAGACCTCCACCTTTGAAAGTCCTATTTCTATCAACGCTATTATTTTAGTTCCCTTTGAAGATATGCCGGAACCTGCTCGCAACTACATTGTCGCTAAAGCCTCTGCTGAATTTCAGTCGAGATACCTTGGTGATGAGTCGTTGACCCAGATTCTCAATAACAAAGTCCAAGAGACTTGGCAGTATCTACAGGAAGATGAACTCGACAAAAACGAATATAACTTACTTGACCATACTCATGTACAGGAGTTGTTGACCCGATGACAGCTTTATATTCTCAAACTATAAAAAATCTTGTAGCTGGTATCAGTCAACAGCCACAGGTTCTTCGGCACCCAGAGCAGCTCAACGAGCAAATCAATGGGTTCTCCACGGAAGCCGCTGGACTCCAAAAGAGACCGCCTACTCAGTATGTCGCTCCTTTAGCGAAAGAAGTTAATGTAGGCAATAAACCGCTTGTACACTTCATCAACCGAGATGACTATGAGAAGTACATTGTAACCTTCACCGGTAACGATGTTATGGTCTTTGACCTCGATGGGAAACCTAAGGAAGTTCATTATGAAAGTGAAGATGCCAGACGATATATTACTACTCAAACCCCCCGGAGTGACCTTAAGTGTCAAACCATAGCCGACTACACCTTTATCTCTAATATTTATGCTATCCCCAGAATGTCCAATGAGGTAACAGAGGATGTCTGGGTTACTCAGGGTGCATTAGTGAATATTAAGAGTGGTCAATATGGTAGGACATATCGTGTGGATATTAATGATGGTACCATAGCATCCTTTACGACCCCTGATGGTTCCGACAAGTCTCATACAGGACAAATTGCAACCGACTATATAGCTAATCAATTAGCTGCACAAGCGCGCAATAATGGTTATGAAGTACAAACAGGTTCCTCTTGGTTGTATATAAAAAAATCCTCTAACACTACCATTGAGAAAAAGTATTGGAGAGCCCCCTCAACATCATATGAACAACAAGAACAAATATTTAAAAGCATGAGTAAAACCATCGCTCAGTATTATCCTAGAGAAAACAAACTGCGAATCAATGCCTATAACCCCGGAGATGATTATGTTACACTAACCTCACAAGCACTCGCAGAAATAAATCGCTGCTCAATGGATTATTGGGAAGTTTTATTTCTTAATGATGTTAGATGCGAGCTTCGTAGAAAAGGTTTTTGGGAAACAGTTATTGAGCAAAATACTACCTCAGATATTAAAAGCGTTACTGTGTATGATGGTTATAATAACCAAGCAGCCTTTGGTGTCCTTAAGACCGTACAGAAATTCTCTATGCTCCCTGCCTCTGCTCCTGATGGTTTTACTGTCAAAGTAGCAGGAGAATCCGGCAGCACTACGGACGACTACTATATCCGTTACGATGCCTCTGAGAACCTCTGGAAAGAATGTGTGCGCCCTGGTATCCCTAAGAGCTACGACCTCCAGACAATGCCTCATGTTTTGGTCAGGCAGGCAGATGGTTCTTTCTTACTCAGAAGAGCTGAGTGGGAAGAACGGAGAACAGGTGATGAAGACTCTAACCCTGAACCTTCCTTCATTGGCTACCCTATCAAAGATATTGTCTACTTCCGAAACCGCCTATGCTTTATAGCAGGTGAGAATGTAATCTTATCTCAGTCCGCTGGTTTCTTTAACTTCTGGATGGTTTCAACAATGGAAGTCCAAGATACAGATGCTATTGATTTAGCTATATCCGACAACAAGATTGCCACATTACACCATGCGGTTCCTTATGATGAAAACCTTGTCTTGATGAGTGATGACGCACAATTCATCTTGAGGTGCGAGGGTGTGTTGACACCTAAGACCGCAAACATCCCTCCTGCTGTAACCCGCTTTGGTAATTCACTAAAAGCTAAACCTGCGACTGCTGGTAGAAACCTATACTTCACCGCAGAGCGTAGTCAGTACACTACCGTTCGTGAGTTTTTCACTGCTGCTGACAACACGGAGAGTAAGGATGCTCAAGACATTACCAGTCATGTATCTAACTACATTCCCAATGGTGTCTATAAAATCGTTACGTCTCCTGTTGAGAACCTTCTGCTTTTTTTGACAGAAGGAGCAAGTAACTGTATTTATGTCTATAAGTATCTCTTTATTGACTCCGTGCGGCAACAAGCAGCATGGTCTCACTGGGACTTTGGGGATGGCACTATATTTGGAGCAGACTTCTTTGGTGGTATCTTTTATGTCGTTATTGAAAGAGATGGAATACTTTTCCTTGAAAAGATGTCCTTCACGTACAATACTGCTGATTTTGAGGATGAACCTTATAGAATCTATTTAGATCGTAAGGTTTCTTATGTAATCCCAGAGGACTCCTATAACCCAGTTACAGAGCGAACCTCTTTTAACCTCAAGGATGTTTACGACTCCTCTGATTTAATAAGCTTTAATAGGTTTGCCCTTGTGGATAAACAAGGAACCTATTTGGAGCTTGAGGTCGCCTCTGACGGTTCAGTCGCAATCGAAGGAGATTGGCGCAACAAGACAGTATTTATTGGTCAGAACTTTACCATGAAGATAGGTTTCTCAACCCTTATGATTAGGCAGGAGACCCAAAGTGGTACCAAGGCGATAGATACTGGTCGTTTGCAACTACGCTCTTTCTGGGTAAACTTCTCAGACTCAGGGACTTTCTTGGTCTCTGTTGACATAAAAGATAGGAATAAATTTGAATATCTGCATACCTCCAGAACCTTAGGGAACCGCAATAGTACCTTAGGTTCTTTAGTTTTTTCTACAGACCAATTCAAGGTTCCTATCCAATCCCTAAACACAAACTGCGATATAACGATCACCTCTACCAACCCTAATCCGGTCGCCTTAATCGGGGCTGGCTGGGAAGGAAGCTATTACAGGAGGAGTAAGCCTATATGAAATTACATACAGAAAAGACCACTCTTAAACAGATGCAGGACTTTCTGGAACACGCTCGCCCACTGGATATCCAAGAAGCTGAAATGGATGGCATTAAGTTTACTGACCTGCCCCTCTCTGATTTTGAGGACTGTAAGAGCATTGTAGACGAAGAAGGTAATGTCTTTGCTATTGGTGGTGTTGTCAAAGAAGACACCGATATAGGTGCTGTCTGGATGCTCTGTACAGAACGTGTAGAGCAGCACAAGATAACGTTCCTTAGGTTCACCAAAAGGCTCCTTGAGGATTACCTAAAGCGTTATGCTGTCCTTGGTAACCGTGCATGGTTGGGTAATCAGCTCCACATTGATTGGCTGACTTGGATGGGTGCTAAATGGGCTAACTGTGAGGGTGAGTTTCGTTGGTTTGGTTTTGTTAGAAAGGAGACACCTGAATAATGTGTTCGTTACCCTCTGCATTGGATGTTGGCTTGCAAGTTGCAGGTAACTATATGGGTCAAAGGGCTACCGCTAAGGCAGCTCAGGCTCAGATGAACCAGCAAGCACAAGCCGCTTTCACCAAAATGAATTACGCCTTTCAGGACTACGAGATAGAACGTGTGGATGCTTTTGATGCTGCTGTTGCAGAACTCGACAAAGTTTCTCACAATGCTATGCGTGTCAACTCTGGCGTCGAAGCCGCAGTAAATGAGACCATGTCTGGTCGTACCGCTGAAATGCTCGTTAGGAACGTTGAAGGTGATACTGCCCGGACTAAAGCATCTATCAAAGATAATTTTGCTCGTAAGTCTAATGAAATTGATTTAAACAAAGAGCGCAGCTTGCTCTCTACAAAAGATTATATAAACAACCTAAATGCTTCTGCTCCTAAAATGCCGTCCCGTTTCAGTAATGCTATAAGCACTGCTGGGATAGTTTTAAATTCCTATACTAAAACCCAGAATCAACGTCAATCCGTGAAGAACACTGGAGCTAAGTATAACTGGATAACTAATGGAGCCAAATAAATATAAGGAGGTAATCAACTAATGTCAAACCCCGTAAGTGCCGCAATAGGCACTCAAAGGCAGTTTGCAATACAACCTAAGAGTGTCTATCAGCAAAACTTAAAGGCTCTTTCGGTTGGTAACGGAATTAGCCAGAGGACAGACCTGGATGCTGCCTTACTTTCTAAATCCTTAGGTATCCTTGGTGGTGCTATTTATGACGAGTCGATCGCCGCTGATAAACGAGAGCGTGAACAATTCACAGCTCTTGAAGCTGAAAAACTGATAGCCGGAAAGACTCCTGAAGACCTTGCTAAGTTTGACCGCATACAAGCCCTCCAGCACAGCGACAAAGGTTACGACCTCACCGACAACCCTTACGCAATGGCTACTCTTGACCAGTCTATAGGTCAGGTAGCCGCCGCCTCTGCAAAGGAACGGTGGGCTTCTGAGAACCCCGGCACTCCTAAGAGTATCAATGAGGCTATCCAGTCTTATGATGGTATGCTTCAAGAGACCTATGGTTCCTTTAAGGAAAGTGTCAGAAATGGTGTCGCCTTTGATAAAGGCTTTTACGATGGCTACCAAAGGGATGTCCTACAGGTAGCCCATGAAGCCCATCAGCGTATCAATAATGAAGCCAGAGCTAAAGGTCAGAGAACCTGCAATGTTAAACTTCAAGGGTTAGTAGCTGGAGCCGACACAATGGATACAGAGGCTTTTGTGCAGTCCTTTGGAGAAATCACTAGGGAACTCCAAGGATATGTTAAGAACTCTGATGAAGCCTTAAAGATAATCCAAGGAAACCTTGAGGTGCTTGCTGAAAATGGAACCAGCACTGAGAAGCTGAACGCTATCAAAAATACGCCTTATTATGGTTCCGACCGAAAAATAGGCGATGAACTCTCCTTCTTCAAGTATTACAAGAAGGTCTCTGAGAACGTCAACTATAAAGTGGCTGATGATGTCTACGAAGCCTGCCGTAACGCTGATGGTACTGTCAACTGGGAAAAAGCAGAGGAACGCCTTAAGGCTCTCCCGGCTACTGCTTTGAGCCGTGGGATTCCTCAGGTCTACCTTCCGCAATACTCAGGCGACCTCGATGGTCTTAAACCCGCTTTCAAGGCTATCCTGCCCTCCGTTGGTGGTATATTGTCTCAACTTGGTTATGGGGATGTCGCTGAATACACCAGTGGATACCGTGACCCTGAACGCAATGCAGCCGCTGATGGCTCCCCCACAAGCTATCACTTAGTTGGCGATGCAGTGGATATCCACATAGGTAGTTTGTCGAAAGAAGAACAAGCAGAAGTTGAAGCTACCTTTGCCCCCTACTTTTCTGAGGTTCTTTACCATCAAGTCGAAAATGGCGGACTCCATCTGCACCTTGGGGGATACCGGGGAGGCCTTGATGACCGTGCAGACGACACAGAAGTTACCGCTTCTGCCTACTCTCCTGACCGCTTAAAGAAAATCAGGCAGCAACTTCAAGCTAAAGATAGGGATGCTAAAAGAGTTGCGAAGGAAAGACAAGAAGAATATGCGGCTGAAATTGGTAAGGCTGTTGATACTGCCTCCAGTTATTCAGAAAAAGTAGATATTATCGAAAAATCAAATCTACCAATAGCTACAAAGAATAAACTTTTCTCTTTTATTAAAAAGGAAGCAGAAATGCTTGAAGACACTTCGGATATGGATCCGAACGAACTTTACTATTTAACTCAATACCGTAAACAAGGAGGTAAGGATTGTGCGTATAACAAGGACTATGCGACGTATTATAATTACCTTGAGGAGAGTACTTCTGCTGACTTTGAAGACCCTGACGATAAAAAAGCGAAAGCGTTCTTAAAAGCTAGAGATAATCTCACTCGTTACGAAAAAGCCTTAGTAAGTCTTTATAATAAGCGAAACCAAGCCTTTCCAGAAAAGAACAAAAGAGAACGTGAACTCCAATCAAAATATGAAATGAAAGAGTTAAAGGAGATTCTTGTCGTTTATTCAGAAGAAGGAAAAAACCAAGATGCTATGTACAATGCAGTTATTGATTATGCGCTGGAAAAAGGTATCCCTGTCGCTGATGCTCTAAATACATTTTACAGTTTAAACGAAACTAAACAGGAGGCGAAATAATCGTGTCTCGAAAGACCTTTGATGCACTATACGAAAAACACGCTAAAGACACAGAAACAAAACCGTCTTCCTCTAATAAAAGCTTACTTTCTTCGATAGGAGACCACTTCGACGACAGGGCTAACCAAGTAAACCAAGAGTACAACTTAGGTTCTCCCGCAGACGACCTTACTCCCGAGGAAGACTACATAGACGCTTTTGGAAAAGCTGCTGTAACGGACATGGCGGTCAGTGTCGGTAATTGGGCGAAAAACGCTCCTAAGAATTACGCAGGGGCTTGGAAAGCTCGTAACAAAGTCCTCGAAAAACACCCGCTGGCTGCTATCGACGAAGGAGTTTTAGATACCTCTAAGGCTCCTGAGCCGACTAAAGAACAACTACAGACGGTCGCCGACTACGAAGCAGCAATGTCGAAACTTAACGACGAAACAGTCCGTCCCGCTGTTACTGTCGCAGCTGTCCTTGGGGTTCCTGGAGGAACCTTCGCTTATATGCCATACATGGCTAAGGATGTTCTGGACACTTACGGAAAAGAAGTCGAAGAAAAAGGCTTCAAAGAAGGTATGATCTCCGGAACACTCACAAACGCTAAAGAGTTCACTATTGGTAACATGGACTACTACTTGACTGACAAGGAGTTTAATGAGAGAATTAAAGAAGACCCGAGTCTTCTAAAGGACGTTCTTTTAGAAGCTGCGGATGTCGGCGCAGGTGTACGAACTGCTGTACACCCGGTAGTAAAACGTATCTCAAATAAAGTTAAATTAAAAGCTGAGCAAAACCAGCTTATCAAGGATATAGTCAAGGAAATCAAGGAGGGCATTGGTAATGACAGCACCCGACAACAGACCGTACGTAGTGATACAACCGACGTACAAGGAAGCACTACAAACAATCCAAAGCCAGCGGAAAGAACTCAGTTATCACAAGAACGAAACGGCACGCCTGACCAAAATAAACAGTCGGACAGGGTATCTACTAGCGATACTGCCGCTGATAGTCGGAGTGATCTCAATTGTCTTCGGGAGTCATCCGACGGTAGCGAAGGTTCCGCAAGGGTTCCTGATACTGGGGACGTGGTTTCTCCAGTTATGCGCAAGCAACTGGATAAGCTCTCAGAAGTAGAACGTCAGGCGTACCTTGAGGACACCAAAAGAACCCTCGAGGAAGCTATCGTCGAAGAACCGCTTATCCGTACAACTGCTGGCAGAGAGATAGACGTGAAACCGCCTGATGTCTTCAAGGCTGTAACCCAGCACGAAATCGTTAAGTTTATCAACGACAACTTTACGACAATGCGGTACGGAAACTTTGAAAAAGGTGTTCCAAGACGAGCAGCCGGGTACTTCCGAAACAAACTCCAAACAATCCGTCTACGAAAATACGGAAAGTTTGGCGACGCTTTGCATGAGGTCGGTCATTATCTGGATAACCAGCTACGAATAGAAGGTGCCGACGCTGAGTTAGTCAGCAACGCACAAGAAGTTTTCAATGGGAGCAACTACAAGGAAAGCGAAATGAGAAGCGAAGGTATCGCTGAGTTTACTCGGGAGTACCTGTTGAACCCCGACGAAGCCGCAAAGAACTTCCCGGAGTACTACAGGTCGTTCACTTCTGCGGTCGCTAGGGTTCCTAAGTACCAAGAAACTCTCGACACTCTAAGCAACATGATGCGGTCGTACTCTCAGTTAAACCCGGCGCAAGCTACTAGAGCCGCTATGTCGTATGAGCGTGATCGTAAAAAATCACTCAGCGAAAAGTTCGTAGACTTCTACGACCAATCAATCTTCGAGCTTTTCGACGACAAAATTCACATACAGAGAGCTGAGCAACTAATCGAAGCTAAGCTCGGACGCAAACTAAAACCATCTGAGAGTCCGTACGTTCGTGCGAGACTTCTGGATGGTTTTGTTGATGGTCAGTCTTCGTTGATGTTAGACGGGGATTCAGCTGTTGACATTGACGTTTTAAACAAGTTTTTCTTTGATAATAAATTGAAGTACAAGGTTACCTTCAACGACATTCTTTCGCCGCTCGCTGACGAAGCTTCCTTGAACGCTAAGTACCCTACTCTACTAAAAGATTTTAATGTAGACAACTGGGCAGAAGCGTTGAGCGTTTACTTAGTAGCGAACCACAACTACGAAGTTGGTCTGGTGAAAGGTTCTGAAAAAGTTGCTGAGGCTCAATTGACATACGATAAGCTCGTCGAGGAGTCCAAGGCACGTCTTGAGGAAGCCATCGATAACCCGGTAGCTGCCCTTGCAATCGGTAAACAAGAAGCGACAAAACTTGAAGCAGCCGCAAAGAAACTCGCAGACCTTAAAAAAAACCCCTACGATACGGCGGTGTCGATGGCGAACGCTAAGGCTGTTCTTGAGATGGATTTACCGTCTGAAATTAAAGCAGCCGCAAAGCTCTACTACGCCTACACTGACAACATCTTAGGTATCCTTGAGGCTGGACAACTCATCAGCGCAGAAACCCGTAAGACGCTCCGTGAGAAGTACCCTTGCTATTGTCCGTTTCAGAGGGACTTTTCGTTGGAAGGAACAAAGGGCTTTGAGAGTAACACAGGGCTTCTTGATATGGGCAACGGTCTTTCTTACTTGTCCGAAGAAGGAAGTAAACGTGTCATTATTGACCCACTAACAGTAACTTATGTCGCCACTAAAGGTGCGATCAGTCGTATGCACAAAAACCAGCTTCTCCTTTCTTTGAAAGAAACTGCAAAAGAAGCTGAGTTCGGAGCGTTATGCGAACCGGTTGGTCATAAGGATACTAAAACTTCGGCGTTTAATATTTACGAAAACGGAGAAGCAAAGGCGTACCAAACACTTCCAGAAGTTTATGATGCTCTCCAGACGTTCGACGCAAAGTTCATGGGAGATATGCTAGGACTCATCGGGAAACTTTCATCTACTATAAATAAAACCGTGAGAATATCAGCGACTAACAACCCTGCTTTCATAGCTACTAACGGTACAAGAGACACGATGGCTGCCGCTGCGCAATCGAATAATGGCTTCGTTCCGTTTGCGTCATCTGCGGCTTCCTTGAAACATCTCACCGACAAACATTTTATGTCGTTGTATCGTGCTTCCGGTGTGCAGTATAGCACGCTTAGAGGTTCTTCACTGCACGACGCAAATATACACATCGAAGACCAACTGAAACCAAAAGGAACTCTCAAGAAGAAAGCTCAGAAATATTGGAAGGACTACAACAAACTCGGTGATGTCGTAGAAGGGATGCCTCGTATGTTTGAGTACGGCGCAACCTACCAGAGAACCGGGGATGTCCTTGCGGCAACTCTTGACGCTAAAGAAATCACACTTGATTTCTCTAAGGGTGGTAGATCTTCTAAGTTTATCAACCGTTACGCTATCCCATTCTTCAACGCAGGGATGCTTGGTATCTCTAAGATTGGTAGTATGTTTTCTTCAAGAGAGAAATTTCTACGTTTCTTCACAAAAGGTACTTTATATCTCTCATCATTAAGCGTCCTCTCGTGGCAGCTTAATCACGATGAAGACTGGTATCAAGAGTTGTCTACCGACCAACGTGCCCGTTTTTGGTACTGGGGTCAGCTCTCTGACGGAACCCTTGTTAAACAACCGAAGCCATTAGGTCTCAATCACATCTTCTGTACGCCTATCGAAGCCATCCTAGAACAAACTTTAGGAAGCGGAAATGCCCGATTATCCACCGAAAGTACCTTAAAGAACGCATTGGACAGCTTTAGTCCGACAGGTTCATTAGGGCTTGAGTCGGGGGTAGCAGGGCTTGTTAAACCTGCTGTAGAACACGCTGCTAATCATAGCTTCTTTAGGAACGCCCTTATTGTTCCCGCTCGACTCCAAAATCGTCCACCAGAAGAACAATACACCGTTTACACGCCTGAAATCTACAAACTTTTAGGTGAAAAAATGGAGTGGTCACCGCTTGTCATCGAAAATTACGTGAATGGTTGGTTGACTTCTACAGGAGCTTTTACAGCTGGTTCTCTGGATGGTATCCTAAAATCCGATGAAGCACCTGCGAAACACTGGAATGAAGCACCTGTTGTTGGGAGATTTTTCGAGTCACCTAATAAATGGACTAAAAGCGTCGACTACTATTTTGAAACAGTGAAGTATTTTGAAGCTGAAAAAAATAGTAAAGATGTAACTCGTCAGCGAAGAGCTAAGTCAGCATTAAACAACACAAAAAGCGCTCGTAAGGAAATATCAGCTATGTATAAAGAACGCCGAGCCATCGCTGAAAATGCTAAGTTATCCGCAGAGGAAAAGCGTGCTAGAATGGATAAATTAGACGTTAAAATCTTGAAAAAAGCTTACGCCGTTAACCAACAACTTCATAAATATTTACCCCCAAATAAAAAATAAAAGAGGCTGCCTCCGGGTAGCCTTTTGAATTTCTTAAAGAAAGGAAATGATACACCATATTAAAAACAACTATTACCTACGAAGGTACTGGTTCTCAGGCGGTCTTTGATATCCCCTTTGATTACCTTAAAGGTTCCTTTGTGATCGCCACTGTGGCCGACACAAACCTTACCTATGGTACAGATTATGTGGTCGCTAATCGCCAAGTCACATTATCTTTGGCTCCTACCGCTGGGACTCTTATAGTTATCCAAAGGAAAACCTCAACGGAACGTTTAGTGTCTTGGCAGGATGCCAGTGTTTTAAAGGCTGAGGATATGACAATTGCTCAAGTTCAACAACTCCATATTCTCGAAGAACAAGAAGACTGGATTAGGATTAACAGTATGGTTACCGATGAAGACAGTCGATGGAACGCCTTGAACCATAGGATTATCAATGTTGGTGACCCTATAGACCCTCAAGATGTAGTTACGAAGAATTATGTTGAGAAACTTGGTGATTCCTTTAAGACTCTTTTGGATACCACCACCACTCAGGGTATTAAAAAGCTTGAATATAAAACCCAAGAAGGGCTTCTTGCTCTCGAACAACAAACCTCGTTGGACTTAGAAACACTCGCAAACCTCTCTGATGAAATCAAAGAGATAGCACAAAAAGTCAATGTGTTTGTACCGAGTGTGACGGAAAACATTCTTTCTTGGACAAATGAGGCTGGGCTAGATAATCCTGCCCCAGTGAATATTAAAGGTGAACAAGGGGAACACGGAGCAGACGGTAAAGACGGTGCAGCTGCTACAGTCGCAATAGGAACCGTAACAACAGGAGAACCGGGAACTACGGCAAGCGTGACCAACGTCGGAACAGATACCGCAGCCGTGCTTGATATAGCAATACCCAGAGGCGACAAAGGCACAGACGGCACAGGAGCAGGTGATGTAGTCGCTGCTGCTAATAACATTTTCACAGCTACAAATACCTTCAATGGAGTTTTAAAAACAAAATCCGATATGCAGGCAGTCGGTGCATTGCCAACAGTCTTACAACGAGGGGACTCAAATATTCAGACCTATACCCTTAATAACGGTTTGAACCGAAGTGTAGTATTTAGAGACACTGGTGATATGACTGGATATGCCAAAACGTTTATTATTTCTGTTGCTCGGTCAGGTGGAACTGGCACGTTCAGTATTGGTTCTAACAATGGTATTGGAGCTAATACTCCTACAGTTTACATGATGGATGGTGCATTGCCTGATATTGATGATGGCGAATTATTGAAAATCGCTATGGAAGTGAATGAGCCTGCGAATGCTATCTTTATCTATATCCTCGGAAAGGTGGCATTGTAACATGGGCTTGTCAAGCAAATTGATATTAGCGGCAAAGAAAGCAGGAATATTTATAAACTGGCAGGGTAATATATCCTGCCCAATATTTTCCGGCACAGCAACGGAGGTTACCTATGGTTACCATCGCACCACTGGAATAGGCACCTTAACGCCGTTACTGGAAACAGTTAAACCAGATATATGCGTCGGTGCTCTCGTTATAACTGTTGACACGGCTACCATGATGTTAACAAGTGCTGCCCTGTTTTTCGACACAAACCCACCAAGTGGAGGAACTGTTGGCGTGAAATTCGAGGGATTAAAAAAAATCATAATGCACAGCACTACAGGTGGTGAAGTGTATGTAATCGATAACCCACAGGACTACTGGGAACCGAGTGCATATAATATTTATAGCAGCGATTTAGCTAATTGGGGCTTTACAAATCTGACGGCAGGATCGACATTGGACTTTACTTTTGAATTGGAGTGGACATAGATGCTAAAAAAAATTATTAAATATAAGTACGAAGGTAATACCTACGACAGCTTTTCGCAGCTAAAGCTGTCGTATCCTTACATCAGCTTTCCGGTCGGAGCAGATGCTGATGTTCTTTTGACTTTAGGGATCGAAAAGGTCGAAGAATACCCATCGCTGGAACGCTGTAAGGAAGTGCTTATTAATGCCGCTAAACTGCGTAGGGATACCGCAGAGGTCGCCCCGGTTGAGTACAAGGGCAATACATATGACTTTGACACAAAAAGCCGTGACAGGCTGGATATTGCGTTAAAAGCATTGACAGTGCAGGGCGAAGGCGCAACAATCGGTTGGGCAATGGCAGACAACTCAACAGCTGTAATCACTGCTACTGATATTATGGGTGTTTTTGTAACCAGCGCAGTCAGAAGTAATGCGTTGCACGAGCACTACCGGGTAACTAAAGAGAAAATCAACACAGCTCAAAGCGTAGAAGAATTAAATAAAATCGAATTAGGAGCAACAAATGAATAATGACAGCCTCCATGATGAAGTATTAAAAATAGCACCTCCGGTCGGAGTATCTACACTCTCCGTGCTTGGGGTGCCTTTGTCTGATATGGTCTATATTACTACCATTCTATACATCTTGGTACAGATTGTTTGTACCATCTATAAAACCATTAAAATAAAAAAGGAGTGATAACTTGAAATTATCAGAACACTTTGACTCGTCTGAATTTGCTTGTAAATGTGGGTGTGGTGGTATGAATAATGGCGCAGGTGTAAACCATCGCTTAGTTCAAGTTGTGGAAACTATGCGCCAGTTATGTGGTTGCCCTTTGGAACTCTCCTGCGCTTATCGCTGCCCTGACCATAACACAGAAGTAGGTGGTGTCTGGAACTCCCAACATGTCTACGGTGAAGCCGCTGATGTTCAAACGCCTCCCGGCTATACCCCTTTGGAACTCTTTAAAATCGCAGAAAAAGCTGGCGCAGATGGCATTGGTATTTACGAGTGGGGCGTCCATGTGGATGTTAGGGGGTATGCTGCCCGATGGTAAAATATGACCCCTCTAAACTCGACCAATTAGCAGAGCTGGAACTAGAGGCTCTATTGGAGGGTCTTGAGGATGAAGAAATGAAACGCAGCCCTGCGTTCCTTGAAAAAGTCCGTAAGTTCCTAAAGGATAACCGCTTAGAAACTACTCCAGACAATCCAAAGCTCCCTCAACTTCAAAAAGTTACCAAGGAGCTACCAATATTTGATAATGAGGTGACTGTAAATTAACTGGACACCTGAACAAATAGAACGTGCAAAGGAGGACTTTCGAGTCTTCCTTTTTATTGTCTGGAAAATGATAGGGTTGCCAGACCC
>OHEE01000195.1_pt1 | contig 51810 bp, 54 predicted proteins | sample 1567191 | NCBI WGS metagenome assembly OHEE01 (sample SAMEA3879562, study PRJEB24766) | human gut metagenome | biome: human-associated habitat; feature: feces | place: USA | collected 1985/1987
TTATAACAAAGCACGTAAAATAGGAGGGCTGTGGATAAAACTACGGAAACTCAAGTACGGATTATATTGAAAAAACCAGGGAAAATATGTTAGGATAGGAAAAAAGAAAGAGAGGATACGAACATGTTTAAAGGATTATTTGGCAAAAAAGAAAAAAACAATAAGCTTTATGCACCGTTAAAGGGTGAGGCAGTGCTTCTGGAAAATATTGAGGATCCGATGTTTGCTCAGAAGATCCTGGGTGACGGAATTGCTATCGAGCCATCTGAAGGAAAGGTATACAGCCCGGCAGACGGAACAGTATCCATGATCGCAGATACAAAACATGCAATCGGCGTCAATACACAGGATGGTCTGGAGCTTCTGATCCACATCGGAATGGATACAGTTGCCCTGAAGGGAGAGGGATATACTCCGAAGGTAGAAGCCGGAGCTTCTGTAAAAAAAGGAGATCTCCTGATGGAATTTGATATGGATTTCATTAAAGAAAAAGGTTATAGCTGCGTAACTCCTATGATCATCACAAACATGGATGATATCAAAGGCGTAACTCCTCACGCAGGCGCTGCAGTACCAGGAGAAACCGTTGTTGTAGAATACGAAAAATAAACAGAAAGCTGTGTTTAAAAAATTTATCACGCAGGAAAGAATCCCGGAGAGTCTGAGCATACAGATTTTCCGGGATTTTTCTATATAAAAACGGATCAGTATATCTGTATGTGCAGGAGAGAATACGGGCGGCTGTACTCTTGACAGAAGGCAGGCATGGATTGCCGGAATATTGGGCGTGGATTGCAGGAAGACTGGAGAGTATTGCCGGAATATTGGGCGGGAATTTCTCTGACGGAAAATCTGCGGAGAGAACTTCAGATGAATATCCGGGAGAAGTGGATGCCGAAGCATTGGAAACTTTTCAGATAAATGACTGGAAACGATATTTTGCTAAAACTAAAGTCAGATACATATTTAGTCGAATATGAACGATAATGTGATGTTTTTATAGGAATCATGGCGAAAAACAACAAAAAGTTTGAAATATTTACATATTTTTTCTGGAGGGAGAATGAAAAAGTCGTTAATATACACAATAAAAAGTTGTATTTTTTATACAATTATGATAAAATATCCACAACACTTACCATTGGAGATGGAGTGATGAGTGTAAGAGGAGAATGCAGTTGTGAAAAATTGGGCTGATATGCTGAAAAATATTACCATGCTCACACAGTTTGGTCTGTCCTTTGTGACTCCTGTATTTTTATGCCTTGCCCTGTGCTGGTGGCTGAACATTCATATGGGAGTTGGGGCATGGGTCTATATTCCGGGGTTCTTTTTCGGCTTGGGAGGTTCGTTCATGGTAGCCTATAAGCTTTATCTGAAGATCATGGAAGAACAGAAAAAGGAAGACAAAAAAAAGCATAAAAAAGTGTCTTTTAACAGACATGTGTAAATACAGAAATTCCGCATACAGGTACGGACGTGAGAGAAAATATGTAATTAACTGAGCTGATAATGTATTTAATAACAGAAGGGAAGATATAATATGTTTGGTGAAATTCAGCCGGCAGTAAAAAAAGAAACAAAAAAAGTGATCATTTATACACTTACAGGAATTGTCCTTATGTGGATCGTATTTGCTGTTCTTCATGGCACGATGCCGGAGAAGGTACCGTTTGATTACACAGTGATCCTCGGAGGCCTGGGAGGCGGAGCAGTGGCTGTTCTGAACTTTTTTCTTATGGGACTAACCGTACAGAAGGCTGCAGCCTGTGAAGACGAGGGATCTGCCCGCATGAGACTGAAAGCCAGCTATTCTCAGAGAATGCTTCTTCAGCTGGGCTGGGGCATAGCCGCTATTATTGCTCCCTGTTTTCAGTTTGCTGCAGGACTTTTACCGCTTCTGTTCCCTTCCATGGGGATCAAGCTGAATGCGATTTTTAAGAAAAAATAGGATGAAATACTGACTGTAAATAACTCGCAGCAGTTTTCCATAGTATTTAAAAATAAAAAGACGGGAGGTGGAAGCGTACATGGAACTGGACATATCCGGAGCAAAGGTCTATTTTACCATTCCGACGGAAATCCCCATTCTGGGAGATATTCAGATCAGCGAGACAATGATCGTAAGCTGGATCGTTATGATCCTGATCACAGGACTTTGTATCTGGCTGACCCATGATCTGAAGGTGGAGAATATTTCCAAGCGGCAGGCGCTGGCAGAAATGATCGTGGAGCAGGCGAATAAATTTGTGGTTGGAAACATGGGAGAAAAATTCCGCCATCTGATTCCTTTTGTAGCGGCTCTGTTTGCCACAAGCATTGTATCCAATCTGATCAGTCTGATCGGGCTGCGAAGCCCTACGGCAGACTTGTCCACTGAGGCAGCCTGGGCAGTTGTGGTATTTATCATGATCACTGCTCAGAAGATCAAAACAGGCGGTGTGGGCGGATATCTGAAGGGATTTACAACACCTATTGCCATTATGACGCCGTTTAATGTTCTTTCTGAGCTGGCTACGCCTATCAGCATGGCATGCCGACATTTTGGAAACATTCTTTCCGGTGTGGTTATCAACGGACTGATCTACGGAGCACTGGCAGTTGCCAGCTCGGCACTTCTGGGACTTCTTCCAGGTATTGTAGGAGATGTTCTGGCAAAAATCCCCATTCTTGATGTGGGTATTCCTGCAGTTCTGTCTGTTTACTTTGACTGGTTCTCAGGCTTTATGCAGGCGTTTATATTCTGTATGCTGACGGTTATGTACATTGCCAATGCAGCAGAAGAATCATAGGAATCATAAAAAATTAAAATAACAGGAGGGTTTGTATTATGGATTTTCAGATTTTAGCAAAAGGTATTGCACTTGCAGGATGCGCAATTGGAGCAGGATGCGCGCTTATTGCAGGTATCGGACCTGGTATCGGTGAAGGTAACGCTGTGGCAAAGGCACTTGAGGCTATCGGACGTCAGCCGGAATGTAAAGGAGACGTAACTTCTACGATGCTTCTTGGTTGTGCCATTGCAGAGACAACCGGTATTTATGGTTTTGTTACAGGTCTGTTGCTGATCTTTGTAGCACCTGGCATGTTCATGAATTTCCTGGGATAACAGTCGGGTATAAGAACAGGAGGTTAAATTTATGCAGGTACAGGAATTAGTCGGAATTGTGCCCTGGACCTTTATTGCACAGATCTGCAATCTTTTTTTACAGGTGTATCTGATCAAAAGGTTTTTGTTTAAACCGATCAATAATATGCTGGCAAAACGTAAAGAACTGGCAGATGCTCAGATTCAGGAGGCGGTAAAAGCAAAAGAAGAGGCCGAGACTATGAAGTCTGAGTATGAGCAGGGAATACGTGATGCCAGAAATAAAGCCAATGAGATCGTGGCGGCGGCTCAGAAGACAGCTGCAGTTCAGAGTGAGGAGCTTCTGAAAGAGGCGGCAAGTCAGGCGGCAGCCATGAAAGCCAAGGCAGAATCAGATATTGCGCAGGAAAAGCGAAAAGCAGTCAATGAGATCAAGGATGAAATTGGCGGCATGGCAATGGAGATAGCAGGTAAGGTGATCGAGAGAGAGATTTCTGAAGAAGATCACGCGAAACTCATTGATGATTTTATTGCGAATGTGGGTGAGACATCATGACACAGACTGCCAGAATGTACGGCGGCAGCCTGTATGAGCTTGCTGTCGAAGAACAGCTTGTGGAAGCCATAGGCGGGCAGATGGAAGAAATCCGGCAGATTTTTCATGAAAATGCGGATTACATGAAGCTTTTAAGCGAACCGTCTATTCCCTGGGAGGAAAGGACAAAGCTTATAGATGAGGCTTTTGGCTCACAGGCACAGAAATATTTGGTGAATTTTATAAAGCTTTTATGTGAGAGAAATATTCTCAGAGAATATGGAAGCTGCTGCGAGGAATTCCGGAGACGTTATAATGCGGATCATGGAATCGCTGAGGCAGTGGTCACAGGCGCAGTGGCTTTAAATGACTCTCAGATGGAAGCGTTGAAACAGAAACTGGAAAAGATCAGCGGCAAAAAAGTATCTTTACTTCAGAAGAAAGATCCTTCTGTAGTTGCGGGACTTCGCGTGGAGCTGGAAGGAAAGCTTCTGGATGGCACAGTCCAGAGCCGTTTGTCCGGTCTTTCCAGAAAACTTGACGAAATAATTGTTTAAAGGATGGTATGGAAACATGCAATTAAAACCTGAAGAGATATCCAGGGTCATCCGCAGTCAGATCAAATATTACGAGAACACTATCAAACAGGATGAAACCGGTACAGTTCTGCTGGTAGGCGATGGAATTGCCAGAGCCAGCGGCCTTGTGAACTGTATGGCAGGAGAGCTTCTGGAATTTGAGGACGGAAGCTACGGCATGGCGCAGAACCTGGAAGAAAACAGTGTGTCGATTGTATTATTTGGCTCCGGGGAGAGCATTGGTGAAGGCCAGACAGTGAAACGTACCGGAAAGGTAGTGTCGGTTCCGGTGGGAGACGCCATGATCGGCCGCGTGGTCAATGCTCTGGGACAGCCTATTGACGGAGCGGGACCTGTTGTAACAGAAGAATTTCGGGCTATTGAAAGTCCGGCGCCGGGAATCTGCGAAAGACGTTCTGTACATGAACCTCTGCAGACAGGAATTAAGGCCATCGATTCCATGATTCCTATTGGAAGAGGCCAGAGAGAGCTGATCATCGGCGACCGTCAGACCGGAAAAACAACGCTGGCAGTAGATACGATCATTAACCAGAAAGGCAAGGACATGATCTGTATCTATGTTGCCATCGGACAGAAGAGATCCACAGTGGCTTCTCTGGTAGAAACACTTACCAGAAACGGAGCAATGGAATACACCATGGTAGTGGCGGCGACTGCTTCCGAGGCAAGCCCGCTGCAGTATATTGCGCCTTATTCCGGATGCGCAATGGGCGAGTATTTTATGAATAAAGGAAAGCATGTGCTGATCATTTACGATGATCTGAGTAAACATGCGGTTGCATATCGTGCGCTTTCTCTTCTGATACGCCGTCCGCCGGGACGTGAGGCTTATCCGGGAGATGTATTTTACCTTCATTCCAGACTTCTGGAACGTGCTGCAAAGCTGGATGACGAACATGGCGGCGGTTCCCTGACCGCGCTTCCGATTATTGAGACTCAGGCCGGAGATGTATCTGCATATATTCCCACCAATGTAATTTCTATTACAGACGGACAGATATTCCTGGAAACAGAACTTTTCCATTCCGGTGTTATGCCGGCTGTAAACCCGGGTATTTCCGTATCACGAGTTGGCGGAAACGCGCAGATAAAAGCAATGAAAAAGGTTGCCGGAACTCTGAAGCTGATCTATTCTCAGTATCGTGAGCTGCAGAGCTTTGCTCAGTTTGGCTCTGACCTGGATGCGGATACAAAGGCCCGTCTGGAGCAGGGAGCACGTATTGTAGAGGTTTTGAAGCAGGATCAGAACGAGCCGGTTCCTGTAGAAAAACAGGTAGCGATTCTGTATGCGGTAATCAACGGAGTCCTCACAGACATAAAAACCGAAGACGTGCGTCAGTATGAGAAAAAGCTGTACAGCTTCCTGGATTCGGATGCAGACGGAGCAGCGGCAATGCAGGAGATCCGCAGCACAGGAAAGCTGGAAAAAGAAACAGAAGAAAAATTAAAAAAAGCTCTGGAAAACTTCACAGGAGATTTTCTGGAAACGGAAGCTGCAAAACAGTAAGGAGGAGACAGTATGGCTGCAAACATGAAAGCGGTAAAGCTGCGCATCAAAAGTGTACAGAGTACCATGCAGATTACCAAGGCAATGGAACTTGTAGCATCCTCCAAGCTGCGTAAGGCCAAGGAGCGGGCTGAAGTCTGCAGACCGTATTTCCGCACTCTGCACAGTACACTGAAGGATATTGCTGTAAATAATACAGATTTCAGTTCTGTGTACGCGGCAGAGGCCAGAAGCGAAAAATTCTGTTATGTAGTGATTGCCGGTGACCGCGGTCTGGCCGGAGGCTATAATGCCAATCTGTTCAAACGTATGGAAGAAGACAGCGCCGGACGGGATTACATGGTTCTGCCTGTAGGAAAAAAGGCTGTAGAATATTTTAACCGCAGGAAGATTGAAATCGTTACGGAAGAATTTGGAGAAATCGCAGATATTTCTGTCGGGGACTGTTTTCAAATCGCAAATATTCTCTGCAGAAAATTCCGGGAGGGAGAATTTGGTCACATAGAGCTTTGCTATACCAGCTTTGTGTCCATGCTTTCACAGCAGCCGGATGTGTTTTCTGTGCTTCCTCTGACAGATCTTAAAAATGAATCAGAGGAAAAAAATTCTGTAACAAGAAATCTGATACTTTATGAGCCGGGCAGTACGGAGGTGTTTGATGCCATTGTTCCGGAATATCTGGCAGGGCTGATCTACGGAGGCGTGTGCGACAGTCTGGCAAGTGAGCTGGCAGCCAGACGTACAGCCATGGATGCGGCAACAAAAAATGCAGGAGAAATGATCGATCAGCTGAACCTGTTTTATAACCGCGCCCGTCAGGCAAGTATCACTCAGGAGATCACGGAGATCGTTGCAGGCGCGGAAGGACTGTAAAGCTGACTGCAGACAGTAATGTTTCGGATGATAACAAAAAATAGAGGAGATTCATAAATGAGCGAGAAACACGTTGGCGAAGTTGTGCAGGTCATCGGTCCGGTTCTGGACATCCGCTTTGCGCACGATGAACTGCCGGCACTTCTCAATGCCATTGAAGTTGATAATAAAGGCGCAAAGCTGATCGTGGAAGTGGCTCAGCAGATAGGTGATAATACAGTCCGCTGTATTGCCATGAGTTCCACAGACGGTCTGGTGCGGGGGATGAAGGCCGTAGACACCGGAGGTCCTATAACCGTTCCGGTAGGAGAAGAATGTCTGGGCCGTGTGTTTAATCTTCTGGGCGAGCCGGTGGACAACCGTCCGGAACCGGAGATTAAGGAACGCTGGGCAATTCACCGTCCGGCTCCGTCCTACGAGGAGCAGACTCCGGCTACAGAGATACTGGAAACGGGAATCAAGGTAGTCGATCTGATCTGTCCTTATGCAAAAGGTGGAAAGATTGGCCTGTTCGGCGGCGCAGGTGTGGGAAAAACCGTTCTGATCATGGAGCTGATCCACAATGTTGCCACTGCTCACGGAGGACTTTCCGTATTTACAGGCGTTGGAGAGCGTACCCGTGAGGGAAACGACCTTTACAATGAAATGCAGGAAAGCGGAGTTATTGATAAAACAGCCCTGGTTTACGGACAGATGAACGAACCGCCGGGAGCCCGTATGCGTGTAGGTCTTTCCGGGCTTACCATGGCAGAGTATTTCCGTGATGTAAAAAATCAGGACGTACTTTTGTTCATTGATAATATTTTCCGTTTTACCCAGGCCGGATCAGAGGTTTCCGCCCTGCTTGGACGTATGCCGTCAGCAGTAGGCTATCAGCCTACACTGGCTACTGAAATGGGCGCTTTGCAGGAGCGTATTACATCTACCCGCAAAGGTTCCATTACTTCTGTACAGGCTGTTTACGTGCCTGCGGATGACCTGACAGACCCGGCTCCGGCAACCACGTTCTCTCATCTGGATGCGACTACAGTACTTTCCCGTGATATTGCCAGTCAGGGTATTTATCCGGCAGTAGATCCGCTGGAATCCAGCAGCCGTATTCTTTCACCGGAGGTGGTGGGAACAGAACATTATGAAATTGCCCGCCGCGTGCAGCAGGTTCTGCAGCGATATAAAGAACTTCAGGATATTATCGCTATCATGGGTATGGATGAGCTTTCCGAGGAAGACAAGCTTTCTGTAAACCGCGCGCGAAAAATCCAGAGATTCCTGTCTCAGAGCTTCTCTGTGGCAGAACAGTTTACCGGTATGCCCGGACAGTATGTTCCTCTGAAGGAAACCCTGAGAGGATTCAGAATGATCCTGGACGGAGACTGTGATGATGTTCCGGAAAGCTGTTTCCTGTTCTCCGGTACTATTGACGAAGTTTTTGAAAAAGCAAAGAAACAGTAAAGGAGGCCGTTTATGAGCACCTTTCCATTGCAGATCGGAACACCGGATGGTCTTTTGTTTGAGGGAGATGTGGCCCGTGTCGTGTGCAGAAGCATTACAGGTGATCTGGCAATTCTTGCCGGGCACTGTAATTTCTGTACAGCTCTTGGCATGGGAGAAGCCCATGTAGTCATGGAGGACGGCACCAGACGGGAGGCAGCCTGCATTGGCGGGATGCTTTCTGTGATAGACGGTAAGTGCAGTCTTCTGGCAACTACATGGGAGTGGAAGGAAGATATTGACAAAGCCAGAGCAGATGCGGCAAAGACCCGGGCAGAGGCAGTACTGGAGCGTACAGGCCTGACTGATCAGGAGTATAAAAACGCAAAGGCAAAACTTCAAAGGGCCCTGGTGCGGCTCAGCGTCAGGCAGTAATAAAGAAATCAGGGGGATATCAGAGAGTAATAAATACAGGTTCTGATAAAAAAGAATTATTTTAAATCATATTATGCCATAACGGAGCAAAATGAGCTGCCGCATCGATCAGAGATGCGGCAGCTGCGCGTTCCGTTTCTTTTTCTATTTCGCTTAAAAATATGGAAAAAAATGTTGACAGAACATAAAGTGTATAGTACAATTACTCAATGTGACATAGTGCGATAACTCCTGAGCCAAAGCCCCGGCAAAGGCGTTTTATCAGCGGTTTCGGACATTTCCGCGATTATTTTGCACTGATCACCAGGAATTATTTATTATCGCGGGATACCGCGGTCAGACAAATTAAATCGTTGATAATTAACAGGAGGTAAAACCATGCAGACTTATATGGCTAATCCAGATAAAATCGAGAGAAAATGGTATGTAGTTGATGCAGAAGGCTGTACACTGGGCCGTCTGGCATCTGGTGTTGCAAGTGTATTAAGAGGTAAAAACAAACCTCAGTTTACACCGCATGTAGATACAGGTGATTATGTGATCATCGTAAACGCTGACAAGATCAAAGTAACAGGAAAGAAAATGGATCAGAAGATCTACTATCACCACTCTGATTATGTGGGCGGAATGAAAGAGACCACATTAAAAGAAATGATGGCTAAGAAACCGGAAAAGGTTATTGAGCTGGCTGTTAAAGGTATGCTTCCAAAGGGACCTCTGGGAAGAACCATGTACAAGAAACTTTTCGTTTATGCCGGACCGGAGCACAAACATGAGGCTCAGAAACCGGAAGTCTTAACATTTTAATGAGGAGGTAAGAGACATTGGCTAGCGCAAAATTCTACGGAACAGGAAGAAGAAAAAAATCAATCGCAAGAGTTTACCTTACACCTGGTACAGGCAAAATCACAATCAATAAAAGAGATATCGACGAGTATTTCGGTCTTGAAACACTGAAAGTTATCGTTCGTCAGCCACTGGCTGCTACAGAGACAGAGGGCAAATTTGATGTTCTCGTTAATGTAAAAGGCGGCGGATACACAGGACAGGCTGGTGCTATCAGACACGGCGTTGCAAGAGCACTGCTTCAGGCAGACGCTGAGTACAGACCAGTTCTGAAAGCTGCTGGATTCCTTACACGTGATCCACGTATGAAAGAGCGTAAAAAATACGGTCTCAAGGCAGCTCGTAGAGCACCTCAGTTCAGCAAGAGATAATCGACTGCTTAAAAATGCTAAAAAAGCCCGGAAATACGCCATTTTCCGGGCTTTTTCTATGCCCAAAATTCTGTCTGGACTGTTCGGTTTTGATGGAATTTGAACGGAAATTTATGGGTTTATAGTGGTCAAATTACTGGTGGACAAGCCCATTTTGACCTCTTATGGGTTAAATTACTGGTGGACAATAGGAGCAAATGAAGTCCAATTTTGCCATCGACGGACGAACACATACTTGACTGATTTACATAGAGCCTTGGCTCATTCTTTGAAAACGAGAATGGGTCGAGGCTCTATTTTTTTTCGCCTGAAATCCGGCGAGCAAATTTGAGTAGGAGGTAACAGGTATGACGGATTTCAATCAGAAGACCCATGATACCGATGTGGGCAGTCATGGCGGACAGTCGAGGCAGATGATGGAGGTGTTTGAGAACCAGGAGTTTGGTTCGATCCGGTTGTTACAAGAGGCAGGCAAGACCTTCTTCTGTGCAAGCGATGTGGCGAAAGCGTTGGGGTATGTGAATCCCTACGCCGCAGTGAAACGCCATTGCAGAGGCCCCCTAACGAAACGCGAGGGGGTCGTTCAGAAGGTGAATCAGTATGGGGATGCTGGAGAGCAGGTCGTTGAAATCGCCTTTATCACAGAAGGCGATGTTTACCGGCTGATCGTTCACAGCAAGCTGCCATCGGCAGAACGATTTGAACACTGGGTGTTTGATGAAGTTCTCCCTTCCATCCGCAAGCATGGTGTGTATATGAGCGATTCCGTTTTGGATCAGGTGATTCAGCATCCGGAAGTCATCTACACCCTGGCGCAGGAACTTGTAGCCGAGAGGGAGCAGCTTGAGGGTATCCGCAAACAGCTGGATGCGGCGCAGCCCAAGGCAGACTACTTCGATACCTTTGTGAATTCGGAGGATTGCACCTGCATCCGGAATTTCTGTAAGGAAATCGGAATCCCGGAGAAGACGGCAGTGGCTCTCTTACTGGATCATCGCTATCTGTACCGCAGTCCGAGTGGCTGGCTGATGCCTTTTGCAGACAAATCTGCAAGGGGCTATTTTATTGTCCGGGATTGCTACGGCAGAAGCGGAAAACTGGTGCAGCAGACGAGAGTGACCTGCAAGGGAAAGAATCATCTCTTCAAGTTGTTTAAGAAATGGGGTGTGATCGAATGACGCTTTTTACAGAGGGACGCCTTCAGGCGTTTGAACGCATGATGCAGGATACCGGCAAATACCATCGCCGGGAGGACAGCGAAGATCGTCCGCGCAAATGTCCGAAGAAAAAAGCGGAGCCTGCGAAAAAGGATGGTGAGCACCATGCCGGTATTCAGGGTTGAGAAAAACAGCAATTACACAACGATGTGCAATTACCACCTGCGGGATCAGGGTCTCAGCCTGAAAGGAAAAGGACTTCTCTCCATGCTGCTCAGCTTGCCAGACACATGGAACTATTCGGTACGGGGGTTATCTTCGATTACGCCGGATGGCGTAGATGGAGTGCTTACGGCTTTGAAGGAGCTGGAGCGTCTTGGGTATCTGGAAAGGAACCAGCAGCGTGAGAGCAACGGTCGGATGGGCAGAGCGGAGTATGTGATTTATGAGATGCCAAGGAAAAAGCCGTGTTCGGAATCACCGTGTACGGAAAAGCCGTATACGGTAAGGCATGGACTTGGGACCGCTGCTGGGACTGTATTTGCAGACATTTGTGGTTCAGGTCACGATGCTGGCATTGTCGGCTATTATCTTTGTTATCGTGTATGGCCGAATGGTGGAAATATATCTCATACGAGAAGCCAGGTACAGACGCGGCTCCAGAGTATTTTTGAAGCACAGTATGAGCTGAAGTTGGAGGAAAAGGTGGAAATCCGGACGAGGAAAGAAACCCGTGTGGGCTATCGCTACAATCCGATCACCGGAACCGGACACACCTACACCTATCAGGTGACGGTACAGTATGAGTATAAAATCCTCAATGTAACGCTGCTCAATCGGGGTGTGGACTATGTTGCCAGAAATTCCGGCCTTACAGATGACCAGCTGCAACGCTACGAAGTCACATTGGAGTGCCGGGGCAATCGGGATGATCTGTTTGCAGGCATTGCCTTTGCAACGCCGGATGGCGCAGGTTCCAGCGGAGAATATCAGGATTACGACATTCCGGGCGAAGCTCTGACGGATGAAAAATTCCGGAAGATGATTACAGAAGCTGAGAAATATCTCGGTTATCCCTATGTTTGGGGCGGCAGCTCGCCGAGTACCAGTTTTGACTGCTCCGGTTTTGTAAGCTGGATGCAGAGTATCGCAAGACAAAATCAGAAATGCAGGATTGGCTTGTGGCACAGAAGATTGTGCAGGAAATCCTGAAAGAGGACGACCAGAAAAAAGAGCAGCTGCATGAGCAGGAAGTTCGGCAGGAAGAAGAAAATAGACAAAGCAGTCGATGATGGATTGTCCGGTGCAGTGTGGGCGTAATGCTCATGCTGCACCGGGCTTTTTTCTTTGGCAGGAACTGCCGTTAAAGCATCCGGAACGGATGCACAGCTCGATGCCGCAGGCAGCGTTCTATGGGGATTGGGGAGTTTCCCCAACAAGCAGAAAATCGCTTTCGTGTCACGAAAGCCCTGCTTGCAGAAGAGTGGATTCTAAAAAAATCGTTCAAAATTTGGAAGAACTTTCGATTGATTTTGTTCGTTTCTTGGAGTAGAATATAAATGAGAAATTTTAACTTGCTGCGAGTGACTTTAGACATCGAAAAAGAGGTTCCGTATGGATTTCATGACGATTAAGCAGGCTTCTGAAAAATGGGGCATCTGCACAAGGAGAGTACAGACATTATGCACAGAAGGGCGAATTGATGGTGCCGAGCGTTTAGGCCATCAGTGGGTCATTCCTATTAACGCCGAAAAGCCGAAGGATGCCAGAATCAAAAGCGGCAGATACATTAAAACAAAATCCGGAAATGGAGAGAACGAAGATGGAAAGAAAACCGTATAGTGCCGGAGCCGTGAAATTTTCGTTCTGGTTCATGGAATTTCGGAAAACCGTGCAGCTTTTGAGTGAGGGTAAGAGCTTTGCAGACATTAAAAAGTTGAATGAAGAGACAAACATTTATGGCGCACCGACAAGACTACGAGCGCAGCAGATTTATTCTACCGTAACAGCCCGTATCAAGACATTAGATGAAAGCTTTTACCCAATCTTTTTGAGCAGTGATCTTGCTACACAAAAATTATTTGTGCTGACTGCGGCTCTTTTGCATGACACGCTGTTCTTTGATTTTGTGTATGAAGTAGTGCGGGAAAAAATGATTCTTGGTTCCGACGAGCTGACGGATGCAGATATCCGGATATTCTTCAAAAATAAGCAGGAACAGAGTGAGAAAGTGGCTTCTCTTCAAGACTATACGCTGCGCCGTCTCGGTTCCTGCTATAAGACACAGCTTTATGAAGCAGGACTTTTAGAAAGCAACCGGGCAAACAGCACAAGAAAAATACTGAAGCCAATTCTTGATATTGCATTTGAGCATTGGCTTTATGACCATGACCTTGGCATCATGGTAAAAACACTGACGGGGGTAAGATGAAATGGATTTAAGCCAAAGACTGGACGAGATGGAGCTTGCAATCCATAAGCCGTCTTTCCGAAAAGGAACAGGCCGCGCAAATGAGGTCAACTATTGGGTGTTTGATTATCCACCGGAAAAGGAACTGGAAGTTCGGGAGCGCGTAGAGTATCTGAAAAATAAGAACGACCGGGGCGATGATGATTTTGAGCTTGTGGTCTTTGACCTGTATGATATCATCATTGACTTTTTGGAAAAGAAAAACTTCATGGAAAAGTGCTATGACTTTGAAAAAAAGCGCGGAATCGAGCGTATCGTCAAGGCAGTGACCAACTCCATGAAGGTGAATGACGATGACAGCCTGATCGTGCAATATATCAAAGAACATACGCCGGAGAATGCAGTCGTGTTCCTGACCGGCATCGGCAAGTGCTATCCGATTTTGCGCTCCCACAAGGTGCTTAACAACTTGCATCAGGCATTTGTGCGCTGCCCGGTCGTGATGTTCTTTCCGGGAACCTATAATGAACAGGAGCTGATCCTGTTCAATGAGATTAAAGATGATAACTATTACCGGGCGTTCCGACTGGTAAAGTAATGGATGGAGGAAACTGTTATGCAGATTAAGGACATGTTCCGAAAGAAAATTGACCGTGAGATACAGGGCGTTATCATTGTCGGTCAGGGTGAAGAAACGAATGTAGCGCAGGAGCTGGAAGAGTATGTTGTGACCCGTGAGCTTCAGCGTCATTTTGCAGATTTCTTTGCAGCATATAAAAAAGGTATTCAGGGAACCACACCGAAAATGGGTGTCTGGATTTCCGGCTTCTTTGGAAGTGGTAAATCTCATTTCCTGAAAATCCTGTCCTATCTGCTTCAGAATAAACAGGTCGGAGACAAACATGCCATCGACTACTTCATTGAGGATCAGAAGATTACCAATCAGATGGTGCTGGCAGATATGCAGCTGGCAGCAAGCACCCCATCGGACGTAATTCTTTTCAACATTGATTCCAAAAGCGATTCGAATGGCAAAGAAAATAAAGATGCCATTGTGAACGTATTCCTGAAGGTCTTCAATGAGATGCAGGGCTTCTGCGGTTCCATGCCTCACCTTGCTGACCTGGAGCGCAGGCTTTCCGAGGAAGGTCGTTTTGAAGAGTTTAAGGAAAAGTTTGAAGAAGAGTATGGCGATCCGTGGGAAAGCTCTCGTCAGGACTTCGATTTCATTCAGGATTCCGTTGTCGATGTTCTTTCTGACATGGATTTCATGAGCGAATCGGCTGCTCGTAACTGGTGTGAGAAAGCAACCGAGGGCTACCAGATCAGCATTGAGGATTTCGCCAAGCGTGTAAAGTCTTATATTGAGAAAAAAGGTAACAACCACCATGTGGTTTTCCTTGTGGATGAGATTGGCCAGTACATTGGTGATGATTCCAAACTGATGCTGAACCTTCAGACCGTGACGGAAGAACTGGGCAAGGAATGCATGGGTAAGGCTTGGGTAATCGTAACGAGCCAGCAGGATATCGACTCCATTACCAAGGTGAAGGGTAACGACTTCTCCAAGATTCAGGGACGTTTCGATACCCGTCTTTCTTTGTCCTCTGCCAATGTGGACGCTGTTATCAAAAAGCGTATTCTGGATAAGACTGAGACCGCAGCACAGAGCCTGCGTCTGCTCTATGACCAGAAAGCAACCATCATCAAAAATCTGATTGTCTTCAACGACGGTGTGGAGAAAAAACTGTACGCCAACGCAGAAGACTTTGCAGAGGTTTATCCTTTTGTTCCGTACCAGTTTAATTTGCTTGCCAGCGTGCTGACCAGCATCCGTACCCACGGTGCATCCGGCAAGCACCTGTCCGAAGGTGAACGTTCCATGCTGGCTCTGTTCAAAGAGTCTGCCATGCAGCTGATGGACGATGAGATGGGGGCAATCGTGCCGTTCTATCGGTTCTATGATGCATTGGAGAACTTCCTCGACCACAGCCACAGCAGCGTGATCATCCGCGCTTATGATAACAGCTACATCAACCCGGAAAAGAAGGAAAAAGATGTCTTTGCCATCAATGTGCTGAAGACCCTTTTCCTGATTAAATATGTTCTGGAGATCGAAGCCAACGTGGACAACATCGTGAGCCTGATGATTACCAGCATTGACGATGATCGCATCTCTCTGAAGGCACAGGTGGAGGATGCACTGAAAGTGCTGATGCGCCAGATGCTGATCCAGAAGAATGGCTCCATCTATGTATTCCTGACTGATGAGGAACAGGAAATCAACAACGAAATCGAAAAAGAAAATGTGGAGATGCCGGAGGTCATCACGAAGATCGCGGAGATGATCTATGAGGACATTTTCTCCAGCAAGAAGTATCAGTATCCAAGCTTTGGTGGACGGTATGCGTTCTCCTTCAATCAGACAGTGGATGACCGCCCCTATAAGGCAAACCAGAATTACGATATCGGCCTGCGTGTGCTGACCCCGTGGTATGAGGGCGGAACCGATGATGGTACGCTGCGCCTGCTCTCCGGCCAGGGCAAGGAAGTTCTTGTGGTTCTGCCGAATGATGATGCGTTCCTGACGGAAATGCGGGCATACTTAAAAATTGAGCGGTTCCTGCGTAAGAATACTTCTGTGCAGCTTGCCAAGTATGAGACCATTAAGGAAGCAAAGCGCGTGGAGATGCGGGAACGCAACGGTAACGCCAAGCTTTACCTGACGGAAGCTCTGAAAGAGGCTACCATCTATGTCAATGGCGATGTGCTGCACACCTCCGGCAAGGAAGTGACCAGCCGCATCAACGAGGCAATCGGAAGATTGGTGCAGACGGTTTACCACAAGCTGTCCTACATCGACGCAGCGATGGGCGAAGCAGACATCCGGAAGATGTTCAAGACCAGCAATCAGCTGTCGCTGGCACTGGGAGATACCGGAGAATCCAATGTCCACGCGCTGGATGATGTGCTGCAATTCGTGGCAGGTAACTCCCGGATGCACATGAAAACTTCTATGAAAACGATCAAGGATCGCTTTATGAAAGCACCCTATGGCTTTGTGGAAGATGACATCCATTGGCTGGTGGCACGTCTCTTTAAGCGTGGAGATCTGTCCTTTACGGTCAATGGTGAGAGTGTCAATCTGAACAACCGCTCCGAAGAAGAAATCATCGGCTACATCACGAAGAAGCAGTTCGTGGATAAGCTGCTGACGGAAGTGCGCGTCCGTGTGCCGGAAAACCAGAAAAAGGCCGTCCGCACCGTGATGAAAGAGCTGTTCAAGGTGGCACCGCCTGCCGATGACGAAGATACCATCATGAAGAACTTCCAGCATTACTGCGAGAATCGAATCACTGAGATTGAGCGGCTGGAACCGAAATATGAGAATTACGCCTATCCAGGAAAGGAACTTCTGGAAAAGGGCAAGAAGCGGCTTTCCGCACTGGTGCAGATTCAGGCACCGCTGGAATTCTTTAAGACTGTATTTGACGAGCAGGACGATCTGATGGATTTTGGCGAGGACTATGAGCCTATCCGTGATTTCTTTGGCAGTGAGCAGCTGACCATCTTCACCCGTGCACTGGATATGCTGAATATCTACGAGGACAGCAAGACCTACATCGTGGATGCAGAACTGGAAGACGTGGTGGCTAAGATGCGTACCATCGTCCGGATGGCGAAGCCATATAAGGAGATTCCGAAGCTGCCGGAGCTGCGCGAGAAGTTTATGAACTGCTATATGCGCATTCTGGAAGAGCAGGCAGAGCCGGTCAAGGATTCCATCAATCAGGATCGGAACCGTGTCTTTGAGGTGTTGAACACCAAGTCCTATAAGGATGCGAAGTTCAACCGTTATCTGGAACTGTTTAAGGAGCTCATGGACGGTGCGGAGCACTGCAACAATGTCTCCACTCTGCGCAGTTATGCAGATAAGGCGGAGGCACTGAAGCTGCGCCTGCTCAACGAGATGAACGCAGAGGACATTCGCCTTGCGAAGGAGGCAGCGGCAAAGGCCGAGGCAGAGCGCAAGCGTCAGGAAGAAGAGGCGGAAAAGCGCGGCGAGACCGTGAAACCGGCAGAAAAGGTGGCAGAACCGCAGCCGGTATATAAGGTGCGCACCACGAAGAATGTTTCCATCAAGACGGTTGCCAAGACTGCATCGTGGCGGCTGGAGAGCAAGGATGATGTTGATAAATACCTTGCTGCATTGCGCGAAAACCTGCTGAAAGAGATGGACGAAGATACAATCGTTAACATTGAACTGTAAAGGAGGAATCTTTTTGTCAATAAGTCAAATTGAAAGTAAGATAAAGTCATTGCAGTCTGAAATTGCACGGTTAAATAAAGCGTATACAGATGAGGCTAAAAAGGAATCCGGATATTTATCATCAGCTAGTAGGACGCAAAAATCAATAACAAAGAATACTTCGCCGAGTATGTTAAAGACAAAGTTGAAATCAATATCATCCGATAGTGAAAAAGCGGAGAAGTCAAGAAAGAAGCAGGCAGAACTGCAAGAGAAAGCGGCGAAAAAGAAGACAGAGTTGGCAAAACAGCAGGCTCTGTTACAGAAGGAACAGGATAAAGTATTTCAGGAAATGACCAAAAGGCAGAATGAGGCTTTGAATAATCAACGGAAATTAGTTGAGGAGACAGAAAAAATGCAGGAGGAGATTGGAACGAAAGAATATGATTTCTTTATTTCCCATGCATGGGAAGATAAAGAAACCGTAGCAAAACCGCTTGCGGATGCTCTTATAGCTAAGGGCGCAAAGGTGTGGTTAGATAAGTACGCCATGCAAGTTGGGGATAGTTTGCGTCAGTCCATTGATGATGGCTTAGTGCATTCACGGTATGGTATTGTTGTACTATCGGAAATTTATTTCAAAAAATTTTGGACAGGAAAAGAATTGAATGGCCTTTTTGCAAAACAGGAAGAGGGAAGAAAAGTGATTCTTCCGGTTTGGCACAATGTGTCAAAAGATACGGTCAAGCAATATAGCCCGATTCTGGCAGATATGGTGGCGTTGAAGACAGCAGACTTTACGATAGATGAGCTGGCGGAGCAGTTTATCCAGCTTATTCAATAAGAGGAATAGAAAATGAACAAGACAGCCATAAAGAATTTTGCGATCTGGGCGCGGAATAAGCTGATTGCAGATGTCAGCTATGATGCCCGCCTGATTGGTATTACGGAGAACGGCATTGCTAAGCCGCTGCCGCAGAGCTTCGGCGGCACTCAGTTCTTCGATATCGGTACCGCAGAACCGTATTCGATTTCCGGTGAGGCCGTGCGCCAGCGTGACAAGCTGATAGAGGTCATCCAGCAGAAGGAAAAGGATACCGACTACAAAACCGCATATCAGTATGTGATCGAGGAGGTTGCCTATACATGGTTCAACCGCCTGATTGCGATCCGTTTCATGGAAGTCAACGACTATCTGCCTTCCCATATCCGGGTTCTTTCTTCCGAGAGCGGAAAGCTGGAGCCGGATCTAGTCACAACACCGTTTGACGCAGAGCTTCCCTTTACTGCGGAGGAAGAAGCTCAGATTTTCCAGCTGAAGCAGGACAACAAGCTGGACGAGGTGTTCCGCATCCTGTTCCTGAAACAGTGCAATGCCCTGAACGAGATTCTGCCGGCTCTGTTTGAAAAGACAAAGAACTACACCGAGCTGCTGCTCAGCCTGTCCGTTATTGACCAGGATGGCGTGGTCTATCATCTGATCCATGATATCCAGGAGGATGACTTCAATATCGAGCGCGGCGGTCAGGTGGAGATCATCGGCTGGCTGTACCAGTATTACAATACCGAGCCGAAGGCCGCTGCCTTTGCCAAGAACGGTAAGATCACCAAAGAGGAAATCCCTGCCGTGACCCAGCTGTTCACCCCGGACTGGATCGTCCGTTACATGGTGGAGAATAGTCTTGGCCGTCTGTGGGTGGAAGGACACCCGGACTGCGGCCTGAAAGAAAACTGGAAATACTATCTGGAAGAGGCACAGCAGGAGCCGGAGGTGCAGGCAAAACTGGCGGAAATTCGTAAAGAGTACGCTGCCCTGAATCCGGAAGACATCAAGCTCATCGATCCCTGCATGGGTTCCGGCCATATCCTCGTATACGCCTTTGATGTGCTGATGCAGATTTACGAGAGTGCCGGTTACAGCCAGCGCGATGCTGCAAAGAGCATTCTGGAACATAACATCTACGGTCTGGACATTGATGACCGTGCCTATCAGTTGGCGTACTTTGCCGTGATGATGAAAGCACGGCAGTACAACCGCCGTATCCTCAATGGAGAAAACACCTGCCATGTCTATGCCATTCAGGAGAGCAACAGCATCAACCGTGCGCACCTGAAGTATTTCGGCGCAGGGATGGACGATATTGAGAAGAACGCCGCCAAGATGCAGTTGGAAGGTTTGCTGGACACCCTGACCGATGCCAAGGAGTACGGCTCTATCCTCAATGTGGAGAGCTACAACTGGGATTTGTTGCGTCGGTTTGTGGCAGCGGAGGATACCGACGGTCAGATTAGCATGGACAGCGTGGGCGTGGAAGATACCGCCGAGCAGCTGAATCGGCTCATTGACATTGGCGAAACTGCAAGTAGAAAGTATGATATAGTGGTCACAAATCCGCCTTATAGAGCAGTTGCTGATTGTACAGAACGCTTAAATAGCTTTGTGAAAGCAAACTATCCTGATAGCAAAAATGATTTAAGTACGATATTCATGGAAAAAACATTGAGTATGTCCAAGTCTCATGGATTTATGGCAATGATCAATATACCGGTGTGGATGTCGAAGTCAAGTTTTGAACAGCTACGGTATAAATTACTGGCATTGCATACATTTGTTGCTGTGGCTCACTGTGGACGAGGCATATTTGGTTCGGATTTTGGAACAGTAGCGTTTGTTGTCCAAAATAGTCATATTAAAATGTATAAAGCGTTATTCCGCCAGTTGTTTGATGAATTGGGAGCGGTGGATTCTGTTGAGCAAAAGGAAAAGTGGTTCTTAGAAGGAAAAGGAGTGTTCTATGCCTATCCAGATAAATTCTTGAAGATTGCGAGCTATCCTATTGCATATTGGGTAAGTGATCGCCTTTTGACAATTCTAAATGAATGCAAACCATTGACCGAATTTGCAGCACCGCGAAAAGGATTAACTACTGGCGATAATGATACATTTGCACGACTTTGGTTTGAAATAGAACTGGCTAAATTTGGAATCAATGGGAATAATCGCACGAAGTGGTATCCGATGACAAAAGGTGGAGATTTTAGGCGTTGGTATGGAAATAACAGTTACGTTGTAAACTGGGAAAACGATGGACTTGAAATCTGCAACTTCAAAGATGAAAAAGGGAAGTTGCGCTCTCGTCCGCAAAATGTTTCTTATTATTTCCATGAGGGAATATCGTGGAATGATACGACAGCGACTGGAAAAATTGCGTTTCGCTATCAAACAAAGGAATTTATTCCGAATGCATCTGGTCCGTGTGTGTATGCAAATAAAGATTTGTGGTATCTATTTGGTTTGCTGAACTCTAAAGTGTCTCAAGTTCTTTTGGAGATTCTTGCACCAAATATGAAGTTTGAAGTTGGTCAAATGGGGCTTGTTCCAATTATTATGGAAAATCGCCCAGAAGTTGAAGAGCTTTCACACAATACTGTTCGAATAGCAAAATCGGATTGGGATTCCTTTGAAACCTCTTGGGATTTTAAGAAGCACCCATTGCTCCGCAATGTTTCCACGATATCCGAAGCCTTTAACCAGTGGAATACAGAATGCGATGACCGTTTTAACCAGCTGAAAGCCAACGAAGAAGAACTGAACCGCATTTTTATCGACATTTACGGCTTGCAGGACGAGCTGACCCCAGAAGTGGAAGATAAAGATGTGACTGTGCGCAAGGCTGACTTGCAGCGGGACATCAAGAGCCTGCTCAGCTATGCGGTGGGCTGTATGTTTGGCCGCTATTTGCTGGGTGTGGAAGGGCTTGCCTATGCAGGCGGCGAGTGGGATAGCAGCAAATACCAAAGCTATATTCCGGATGCTGATAACGTTATCCCCATCACCGATGAAGAATATCTGGACGATGATATCATATCACGCCTGTGCGACTGGTTGAAAACGGTGTACGGTGCCGATACGCTGGAAGAAAACCTCGATTATATCGCAAAAGCCCTTGGCAATAAGGGCAGCACCAGCCGGGAGATCATCCGCAACTACTTCCTGAACGATTTCTTCAAGGATCACTGCCAGACCTACTCTGTCACTGGTTCCGGTAAGCGTCCGATCTACTGGCTGTTTGACAGCGGCAAGCAGAACGGCTTTAAGGCACTGGTTTACCTGCACCGCTATACGCCGGATACCATCGGCAACCTGCGTATCGACTACCTGCACAAGATGCAGCGCGTATATGAATCCGAGATCAACCGGATGCAGGATATGATGGATCACAGCGGGAATGCCCGCGAGGTGGCAGCAGCCTCCAAGCGTAAGGATAAACTTGCCAAGCAGCTGAAGGAATGCCGGGAATACGATGAGAAGATTAGCCATCTGGCACTTTCCCGTATCGAGCTTGACCTCGATGACGGCGTAAAAGTCAACTATCGTAAGCTCCAGACCGCCCAGGACGGCAAGTTCTATGAGGTGCTGGCAGACAGCAAGAATATCATGGTGAAAGAGAAGAAATAAGAGGAACAGGAGGCGTTTGCAATGATTTTGTACCACGGAAGCAATGTTATCGTAGAACAGCCGAAACTTATCCGGCAAAATCGCTATCTGGACTTCGGTTTTGGATTTTATACCACCACCAACCGCGATCAGGCAGTGAACTTCGCTCAAAAGGTCACTGACCGCCGCAAAACAGGAGCTGCTACGCTGAATATCTATTCCGTAGAGGAAGCAGTGGCTTTCAAGGAGTGCAGTTTGCTGCGCTTTGACAGCCCAGATGAAGCGTGGCTGGATTTTGTAGCTGAGAACCGTCAGGGAACCTATCAGGGAAAGCAGCATGACCTGATTTATGGTGCTGTGGCAAATGATGATGTGTACCGCACCATTACCCTGTATATGACCGGAGTGTTGGATAAGGAACAGACACTGGCGGCACTCAAGATTCGGAAATTGTTCAACCAGCTGGTGTTTGCAACAGAAAAGTCCCTGCAATACTTGCATTTTGAAGGGAGGGAGCTTGTATGAACGAAGATCAGTTCAGCGCAATGCTTGCAATCATTGTGCCGCCCATCATCGAACAGATTACAAAAAACAGCAATGTGGATGATGAAAAAGCAATTTCCCGCTTTTATCAGTCCAAGCTCTATCAGGAGCTTTCGGATGAAAAATCAAAATTGTGGCACTACAGCCCGATGACGCTGTATACCATGTATCAAGATGAACTTCTGACAGGCTCCTATGATTATCCAGAGGAGGCGTGAGCAATGAGCAAAGAATCCAATTTTTTGATTTATTGCATGGAGAGGTACCGTCATTTCAAAGGGCTTTCCGGTGCAGATGTGGCAAAAACCTTTGAAGAGTATGGCATCTATGGGTATATCACAAAATATTTTGAATCACTGCACACAATGGGAGATCATTGCATCGTGCAGGATATTGACGATTATATTAGCAGCATCACAGGCAATAACCGGATCAAGGCGTAACTGCCTGTATGATATTCCCCAAAGGGCGGAATCTATCAAGTAAAGGAAATTGATATGGCAGAATTGAACCTGAAACAAATTATAGACCGCCTGAATGCGGAATTTACCGGGGAGACCCGGAAACTGGTTTTCTGGTACGATGACAAGGCAGAATTTGCCGAGGATATGGAGACGGTGGAGCTTCAGAATGCGAAGATCTACCATCTCCAGCCGGATAACCAGTTCTATACAAAGTATTTTCTGGAGCGTGTAGATAAGACCACGAATTATCTGATCTATGCACCGTTCCCGAAGCCGGATGTAAGGGACAACCATCTGGAAGACACAATGCTGTATTCCAGACGGTTCTTTGCCGACCGTGCCTCCCTGCTGTCGGTTGACCTCGGTATTGAGGAGAAGTACAAGCCGGTTATTGAGAAGCACATCAAGTTTTTCGCCAATAAAGAACGTACTCAGCGGTTCTATGATTTGGAAATCGAAAATTTTAATGAAGAAAATATCCTTGTCGGTCTGTTGAGTGCAGTCTGCAAGGCGCGTACCTGCTCTTTTGAGGAAGTCGTGCGCATCGTGTTGACGGATGGCGAGTTGGTGGACAATGCTTTCTTGCAGGAGTTTGAAAAATACGACCTGTTGTCTGCATTCTGGCAGCTCTGTGAGCAGCATTTCGGATACACCGATACAAAACCGAGTTTGGAACGGCTGCTGGTAACATTGTTCGTTACTTATACTGGGCGATATGTGCAGGCAGAGCTTCCGGCAGCATGGAAGAGCTTTGTCTCCTACAAGTCCGGCAATATCATCGCATTTCTCGATAGCCTGATGAACAGCGTCCTGTACCGGGACAAATACGATGCTCTGTCGGCGCACGTTGCCAAAGGGCTGAATGTTCTTTCGGCATTTGCAGGAATGCGAGTGGACGATTTGGTGGAGTGCGACACTTTCCTTGCCGTGGATCAGGTGCTGGTAAAGTGGCTCATTGGCAGACTTGTTTCGGAAGATATCGGTGCAATCGTAAACGGATTTACCATTCCGGAACTCTGTGAAAAACGGGCTAAAATGCACTTTGGCAGAAAGACCGGGAAAACCTATCAGATGCTTTCCAGTGCATACAGCATGGTGAAGGAAGCGGATTACCATGCCGCAGATGGCTTAAAGCCAATTATCGACCGATATCTTGCTGCGGATTACAATATGGATCAGCAGTATCGGAAATTCTACTATTATTACGACCAGCTGGAGAGCACGGAAAGCTTTGAGCCGCTTCGGGAACTGGTGGAAAATATCTACACGAACGAATATCTGGCTTGCCTGCTCCCTGCCTGGAATGCTGGAATTCAGCAGGATGCCGCATTTTCGGCAATTCCGTTGCAGCGGGAGTTTTACAATGCCAACCTGCGCTATACCAAAGAACGCACCGTGGTCATCATTTCGGATGCCATGCGTTACGAGGTCGGACAGGAATTGTTTGCCCGAATGCAGGATGACCCGAAATGCACGGCAAAACTTTCTGTACAACTAAGTGTCCTGCCGTCTTATACAAGGCTCGGTATGGCAGCACTTTTACCGCATAAAACACTGGAGATGACGGATGACTTCCAGGTGCTGGTAGATGGTATCCTTTGCGATAATCTGGCAGGTCGGCAGCAGGTGCTGCAAAGCTATAACCCGGATAGTGTCTGTATACAGTTCGATGATATCAAAAATCTGAAAGTGGCAGAGCTGCGAGATGTACTGACAAAACGTCAGATTATCTATGTATATCATAATCAGATTGACGCGCGTGGAGACAAGGCAAATACCGAGGATGAGGTGTTTAATGCGTGTGAGGAGGCCGTTCAGGAAATCATGGACTTGATTCATCGAATCTCCGTCAGCGGCAACACCTATCATTTTATCGTCACTGCCGATCATGGCTTTATTTACAAGCGTGATAAGCTGACAGAAAGTGACAAGATTTCTGGGAAAAGCGCGGAAAAAGCATTTGTTAATCGCAGATTTATTGTGTCCAAGGCGGCACTGGAAGATGACGGCATCGACCATATGAGCATGGGACGCGTTCTGGGGAATGAGGACAGCAAGGTGGTGTCTTATCCTGTCAGCAGCAATGTCTTTAAGATGGCCGGAGGCGGTGCTAACTATGTGCATGGCGGTTCCTCACCGCAGGAAATGCTGGTACCGGTGCTGGAGTTTAAGATGGAACGTGGTCACATGGAAACAAAGAATGCAGAGATTGCTCTGGTCAGCATCATCCATAAGATTACGAACCTGATCACTTCCATGGACTTTATCCAGTCGGATGCAGTCAGCGATACTGTGAAAGCCGCAAAATACCGCATTTTCTTCCTCTCGGAAGACAATGAGAAAATCTCGAACGAAAACAGCTATGTGGCGGACAGTCGCGAGGAAAATGCACAGAAGCGTATCTTCCGGATGCGTTTCACATTCAAGAATAAGAAATACGACAAGGACAAGCAGTATTACCTTGTGGTTTATGACGAAGAAAGCGGTCTGGAGCAGTGGAGGCAGCCTGTCATCATGGACATTGCCTTTGCAGATGACTTTGGATTCGGATTCTGATACAGAGGAGGCAGGAATTCCGTATGGAAATGATGGATATGGCGGCAGACGATACCCGTGAAGAACTGCGCCGGAAACTGCGCAGCAACTTTGACGGTCGGATCGTCCGCAAAGACCTTACAAAGAAAATAAAAGAAGGAGCAAATGTTCCGGTCTATGTGCTGGAGTTCCTGCTGGGTCAGTATTGTAGTTCAGACGATGAGACAATCATTGAGCAGGGCGTTCAGAATGTGAAACGCATTCTGGCAGACAATTTTGTCCGCCCGGATGAGGCTCAGAAAATTCTCTCCCAGCTGCGCAAGAACGGGAGTCATACCATTATTGATATGGTGACCGTACATCTCGACATCAAAAAGGATTGCTTTTTCGCAGAGTTCTCTAACCTTGGTCTCACCAATGTGCCGATTACGGATGATTATCCGGAAAAATATGACCGGCTGCTTTGCGGCGGTATCTGGTGCATCGTGCAGCTGGAATATGAATCTGAGGGAGACAGCAGCTTTGGAATCACGGATATAGATGGACAGCCGATTTCCTCTAAACAGAAAAAGCAGAAGGATATCTCTCCCATCAGCATCCATAAGCTTACTCCAATCCAGATGCCCCATATCGACATTGAAGAAGTTCGAGAGGGACGCAAGGCATTCACACAGGAAGAGTGGATGGATGTTATGCTGCGTTCCTGCGGATATGAGCCGGAACAGCTGAACAATCGGGAAAAGTGGCTGCTGCTTGCACGTATGTTGCCGCTGGTGGAGAACAACTTCAATCTCTGTGAGCTGGGGCCGCGCAGCACAGGCAAGTCCCATATCTATAAAGAAATCAGCCCGAACAGTATCCTGGTATCCGGTGGTCAGACGACCGTTGCAAATCTGTTTTACAATATGTGGCGCAAAACCGTAGGTTTGGTGGGCTTATGGGATTGCGTTGCCTTTGATGAGGTTGCCGGAATCAAGTTTAAGGACAAAGACGGCATTCAGATTATGAAAGACTATATGGCTTCCGGCTCCTTTGCCCGCGGCAAAGAGGAAAAGGCAGCATCGGCTTCTATGGTCTTTGTAGGAAACATCAATCAGAGTGTGGATGTGTTGCTCAAGACATCTTCTCTGTTTGACCCGTTCCCGCCGGAGATGGGAACGGACACGGCCTTTCTTGACCGTCTGCATTGCTATATTCCAGGCTGGGAGATTCCGAAGTTCCGTCCGGAGCATTTTACCAATGATTACGGCTTTATCACGGATTATCTGGCGGAGTTTATCCGAGAACTGCGGAAAGAACAGTATGGTGATGCGTTAGATAAGTATTTTCGCCTTGGAAAGAACCTGAACCAGCGCGATACGATTGCTGTCCGCAAGATTGTAGGCGGCTATGTGAAATTGCTGTATCCGGATGGAGAATTTACGAAGGAACAGATTGAAGAAATTCTTGTATTTGCGCTGGAAATGCGCCGTCGCGTCAAGGAGCAGCTGAAAAAGTTGGGTGGTATGGAATTCTATGATGTGAACTTCAGCTATATTGATCTTGATACATTTGAAGAAAAATTTGTTTCCGTGCCAGAGCAGGGCGGCGGCAAACTCATTCCTGATGGTATCTGCAATCCTGGACAGGTATATACCGTAAGTCAGGGTAAGTCCGGTATGATCGGTGTATTCCGCCTCGAAAGCCAGATGCTGCCCGGCAACGGAAAATTTGAACGTACTGGCCTTGGCAGCGACCGTGACTGCAAGGAATCCACGAATACGGCGTTCAATTTCCTGAAAGCTAACGGAAATCGTATCAGTGGCAGCATCAGTACTACGATGCGGGATTACATCATCAACTATCAGGATTTGCAGGGCATTGGCATGACCGGAAAGCTGGCATTGCCTACATTGATTGCACTATGCAGCATCGCTCTTGGACGGCCTACGGTCAGTACACTTGCCGTGCTGGGAGAAATCAGTATTAGCGGCACGATTCTGAAAGTGGACGAGCTTGCCAATAGTTTGCAGGTGTGTCTCGATAGCGGAGCAAAGAAAGTGCTGCTTCCGATTACCAGTGCAGCAGACCTTGGCACCGTGCCGCCGGAGCTGGTGGGTAGTTTTAATCTGATTTTCTACAGCAGCGCGGAAGATGCGGTGTTTAAGGCGTTGGGGGTAGAGTAATACTAAAGGTACGGAGGAAATGCGCCAATGGAGAAAAGTTCGCTGGATTACCGTGAAAAATTATATTCTCAAATACAAGAAGAATATGGGAAACTTGTATATACCTATACATGTCATTTTAAGATGGCTGATCGGTTGAGTAAGCATAATTTTTGGATAAAATGGGGACAGATTGGGTTATCAGCAATATCAACAGGCGGCTTTTTGGGAGTGCTCATTTCAAATGAACAGATACTGTTATGGGCTGGTGGACTATGTTCAACAGCACTTCTTGCCCTAACAAGCTATCTGAAGGATAAGGACATTTCCACTGAAAAAACCGATCATATTAAGACTGCGAATAAGCTGTGGAAGGTAAGAGAAAAATATCTGTCACTTTTGACAGACTTTGACGAAATCAGTATTGAAGAAATAGTGCGCAAAAGAGATGAACTGTTGGATGAAAGTTCGGAAATTTACTGTGCTGCACCTTTAACTGATGGGAAAAGTTATGCTGCCGCCCAAGCTGCGCTTAAAACAAATGAAGAGCAATTCTTTACGCAGGAGGAATTAAACAAGATGCTTCCGGCGCATTTGAGAAAAAAATGAGTAAATGGGGGATGAATACATTGAGTTTGTATGTTCAAAGAAATGAAGAAGTAATATCAGCTGACATCCGTTCTCTTATTTCAAAAAGATATTGCACTGTAACATCAGCAATGAACCGAGAGTTTTGGAATATAACAAGCGATAGACAAAATAGTATATATGTTGGCTCCTATGGAAGGGGAACTGCGATAGATACAAGTGATATTGATATTTTGATGTCCTTGCCGGAATCATATTACAACCAGTTCAACTCTGTTTATGGGAATGGTCAATCTCGTCTTCTGCAAGTAGTTAGACAGGCTATTCTTGTTCGGTATCCAAGAAGTGAAGTAAGAGCAGATGGACAGGTTGTGAAGATCAATTTTTCAGATGGAATGTTCTTTGAAATTCTGCCGGCATTCAAAAATTGGGATGGCTCATACAGATATCCAGATACAAATATGGGTGGGAATTGGCGTTCAACTAATCCAAAAGCAGAACAGGATGCCATGAAAAACAAAAATATAAGCAGTAATGGACTGCTTTTTGACACTTGCAAGCATCTACGATATGTGCGAGATAACTATTTTAGAAGCTACCATTTGTCAGGAATCGTTATAGACAGCTTCGTTTATCAAGCAATAGGAAATTGGAGATGGCTTTCCTCTGGAGAAAGTTCAACTTCAGCAGCAGGTACATACGAGAGGATTCTTTTAGATTATTATAATCAGCATTTTATGTGGGGAGCGATGCCTCTTAGCGCACCAGGAAGTAATCAACAGGTGTCTACGGATAACAGCAGAGATTGCCTGGGTAAAGTTCTTAGATATATTGCTGGTTAAATATAGCAAGGGATAATGACAATAATTAGCAGGAAGGAGGAATTGTTATGACTGATACTCGAAAGAAAGCCTCTATGTCGCAGGTGCTGGCAGATATAAAGCCTTACATAACGAAGAAGTTCATGGCGGCACCGTGTATTAAGGAGCAAGATATTCCGGCGATCTGTCAAATCCTCCTGCCCAGATACAAGAATGTGCAGCTCATGCAGGGACTGACCAACAACAAGCCGGATTTCAGAATTCAGGTAAAGGGTTGGTTCGGGACAGAAGAAAAACGGTTTGAAGTGGTTGGCGGTGATAAGAAAAGCTATGCAGCCAAGAAGAGATCGGGCCTGGGCTGGATTGATCGGCTGGAAGAGATAGATGCTGCGCTGGATGATTTCTGATATCAATGCAGTGCGGAGAGGTATATGAGGCAAAGCTTTGTGCAACAGGTTGTTGCACAAAGTCACACATAAAACAGCAGGGAAGCGATGGAGTGACACGACAAGAATTGTTTACATGGATACGCCAGCAGTACGGCACAGAACCGGAATACCCCTGGCATGACTGGAATGCTGTGCTGCGACACAATGACAATAACAAATGGTATGGTGTAGTTCTGGAAGTATCTGCTGATAAGTTGGGACTGCCGGAAGCAGGCATCGTTGATGTCCTCAATGTGAAAAGTGATCCGCTGCTGATTGGTTCTCTGCGTGGGCAGGACGGCTATTTTCCAGCCTATCACATGAACAAGGAAAAATGGCTCAGTATTCAGCTCGGCAAACCGGAGCTGGATGATGCCATCAAGGACCTGCTTTCTTTGAGCCATGAGCTGACAGCACCGAAAAAGCGCAACCCAAAATCATCTGCAAAAAATCCGGGAGATTCCGCAAATGGCAAAGAAATTGACGAAGGCTGAGCGAAAGGAAGCACGCCTCCGCAAAGGCAAGCAGTGGCTGCTCACCTATACCGGCTCACCGAAAAAGATGAACAAGCATTACCGGGAACGCTTTCATGTGGATGCTGTGACTGCCGCTAAAGATTTGCAGGAGCTTGGAGTCAATTATACACAGGAGCAGCTTGACCAGATTAAACAGGCTGAAGAACAGCGACTTCAGCAGCGGAGAATGGAGCGGGAAGCGAAAGAACGGGAACGGCTGGCAGAACTGTATGAGGACTCCGATGATCGTTTTGCCTTTATCGCTGGATATACAGATGGTGGTGCACCGTTCGGTGTGATGTGGGAAGAAGTCGGCATTGATCCGGGACTGCCATTTGAGGAAAAAGTGAAGCTCTATCACATGCAGATGTTAGGCTGATAATTGTGCAGACGGCATCTGCACGATTTGCAACAAAAAAGAGGAGCCGATCAAGGCTCCTCGAAGATACGTTATTTCAAAAAGTTGCTTTTATGTTCCAGTGCGTGCAGATTATAGCCAAGTGTAGCCAGGTGCGCTACCTTCAGCGCAACCAGATTGATGTCGGTGGACATCGCACTGGCAATCTGCTCGGCTGTGTATCCATATTCATAGATGTAGCGAAGGACTTCATCGCTGTCCATCAGGATTTCTGCTGCTACGATGTTGGCTTCATATTCCGGTTTGGATTTCATGTCGTAGAGCATGAACTTATGAATCGGGGTGGTTTTCGCCATATTCCGGTGAAGCTGGTCATGCCCTAATTCATGTGCGCACACGATGCGCAGCATATTTTCATCCAGACTGTTATTCAGGAAAATAAAGCGATTTCGCTTAATCACCCGGTACATTCCCTTCAGGGAACCAAAATTTTCGCAAAGCATGACATTGATACCAAGCTGCCTTGCAATTTCAAAAGGGTCTCTGGAACCGCAGCGTTTTACCAGTTTCTCACCGACCCGTGAAAGCTGTTCCGCATTCATCATACCACCTCCAGTTTACAGTATAGCGAAAAGTGTGTACGATAAATATCACTGATCGGATTTTTTACGCCTCGTTTTCGGGGCGTATTTTTTATTGTTCTCTTTGGCAATCCAGTAGGCATCGGTCAGAGCTTTATAAGCTCCTTCGATGGCATCTTCGCTTAATTCGCCGCCAGCGAACATACCGGTCACTTCGCTGACCAGTTCTTCAATATCTTTCGCTGCTTTTGCGCCGCCTTTTTCATGAGCTTCTACGACATAGGTGCCGCTGCTTCCCAGCAGGTACTCAGTAGTAGTATTCAGCGCATCCGCAATCTTCTGGATCGTGACCATATTGGATGGTTTGCGGCTGCCAAGCTCATAATTCTGAATTGTGCGGGCGGTTACACCGGCCTTCTCTGCAAGTTCTACCTGAGTTAAATTGGCTTCTGTTCTTTTTTCTTTCAACCTTTCTTTGAAGACCATAGGAATACCTCTTTCTTTTTTGATGACGAACACGAACACTTTTTCATAAAAACCTATTGACACGAAAAACTGTGCTTGCTATAATGACGATGAAAACACGAAATACAATTCGTGTAATTATAGTATCACAAGAAATGCTGTGTGTCAATACGTTCGTGAAAAGTTGTTCGTGCTTTCACGAACGGAGAGGAGGAATACGGGATGCAAAGAGTGATTCTTCACTGTGATATGAATAATTTCTATGCCTCTGTTGAGTGTATGCTGAACCCGGAACTGAAGAACAAGCCGGTGGCAGTGTGTGGTTCTGTGGAGGAACGGCATGGTATCGTACTTGCGAAGAACTATGCAGCAAAGGCGTTTGGCGTTTCCACGGGAGAGGCAATCTGGCAGGCAAAACAGAAGTGCCAGGATCTTGTGATCGTGGAGCCGCATTATGAGCAATATATGAAGTTTTCAAAATTAGCCCGTGAGATATACGGTCGTTATACTGACCAGATTGAACCTTACGGGATGGACGAATGCTGGCTGGATGTGACCGGAAGCGGCTGCATGGGAACTGGATTTGAAATCGCAGATGAGATTCGCAGAACCGTTAAGTTTGAACTGGGCCTTACGATTTCCGCAGGAGTGAGCTTCAACAAGATTTTTGCCAAGCTTGGGTCGGATATGAAAAAGCCGGATGCGATTACCTGCATCGAAGCAGATTCATTCCGTGAGAAGATTTGGTGTCTTCCTGCCTCTGACTTGCTTGGAGTCGGCAGAGCGACCGAGAAGGTTCTATCCGGTTATGGGATTCATACCATTGGAGAGCTTGCTGCAACATCGGATGATTTCTTGAAGTGCCGCCTTGGAAAGAATGGACTGGCGATTAAGAAATATGCCAATGGGCTGGATGATTCGCCGGTTATGCGTTCCGATTATGTCTCCCCGGTAAAAAGCATTGGGCACGGGATAACGACCATGCAGGATTTGGAGAATAACGCCGAAGTCTGGTGTGTCATGCTGGAGCTGGTGCAGGAGATTGGAAGCAAGCTACGAACACATAAGAAGAAAGCGGGCGGAATAGCGATTTCCATCCGCAATAATGAGCTTTTCACGAAGGAGTGGCAGTGCCGGATTAGCATTCCGACACAAAGCCCCACCTATCTGGTGAAAACCGCATTTGCTCTGTTTGATAAGAATTATCAGTGGGAACACCCGATTCGTTCGGTGACAGTTCGGGCAATCAACCTGTTTGAAGAGGATTGTCCGATACAATACGACCTATTCACTGATGTGAAATCACTGGATCGCCAGGAACGCTTGGACGCAGCGATTGAGCAGATTCGATTCCGATTCGGGAAAGATGCGATTAAAAATGGGGTACTTTTTCAGAAAAGAAAGATGCCGACAGAGCGAAAAGTGGATTTGGTTATGCCGACAGGAATGATTGGTTAATACAGCACCGGCAGAATCTGGTGAGTTCTTTGCTAAAAGAAGTCAACACATTCGCCGGCTTACAGAGGAGGAGCGTAGAATATGTCGGAACAGAAATGTAGAAAAGTATATGTACCTGTGAATTTAGATGTGGATGCAGAGGGAAATATCCGTCCCCGTCTGATTCGGTGGATTGACGGACGGGTGTATGAGATCGACCGATTGAAGCATATGTATATGGACGAAGTGACGACCGATGACCTTCGCTTGCTGCTGGTTCCAATCTCCAAGAAATCAGCTTCCCTGTATAGCAAAATGAATATGCTGATCAAATGTGTTTTCTATTCAGCAGAAGAAAGCAAAATCATCAGTTATAATCCGGCTGCGTCGCTTTCCGCAAAAGGCGGAACACCAAAGCAGGAAAAGAAGGCATTGACGGATGAGCAGGTGAAAATTCTTCTGGATACAATCAGGGAATTACCACCGTATGTCTTCGTAATGATTATGTCATGGGGAATAGGCTGAATGTACATCAAATGAAATGTATAAGGAAAATTCCAGTAAGTGAAGGTGGTACAGATAAGCATACTAATATCGCATTTATTTCAGAGGAAATATGGCGAGCTGTTATGACAGAGGATATTTCAGAAACTATCAGAATAATGAAGAAATTCAATATGGACGACAAGCAAAGACGGAGATTCAACCGATTGCGTGAAAATTATGGATTACTACCAATTAAGAAAAGATAACTTAACCCATTGTGCTAGTTAATATAAAAAACTTCAACAAAATATGTTATCCTATAGCTGTACACCACTACATGCTATGAAAGGAGGCACACATAATGTTGAAGTTCAAAGATGATTATACCACTCTCACAGCAACTTTTGAAGATTTTATTTTGCTTGTTTATACAGTTATTGATGATTTGTATCAACGGTCTGTCCCTGTATGCGTTTCCCAAAGGCGGAATGTGCATACTGCAAAGATGTCTGATTCTGAAATAATTACGCTAAGCATTTGTGGTGAACTCATTGGTATAGATTCTGAAAAGGCATGGTATTCTTTCGTGAAACGTAATTATCGACACCTTTATCCGCATCTATGCTGCCGCACGCGATTTAACCGAACCAGAAGAGCTCTTTTACAAGTAACGGAACTGCTCCGGCAGAAACTGGCTCAATCCTTCCCAATACCTGACAGCCGTTATTTTGTAATTGACAGCTTCCCTCTTCCAGTCTGCAAATTTGGGCATGCGCGTTACTGCCGTTCCTTCCGCGAGGATGGCGCAAATTATGGAAAATGTCCATCCAAAAAGGAAACTTATTTCGGGTTCAAAGTACATGCCCTTATTACCATAGAAGGTTATGTAACTGCTTTTGAGATTACGCCCGCATCTGTGGATGACCGGGAAGGACTGCGCGACCTTGCAGAAAACCATCTGCGGGTTACAATATTTGGAGATAAAGGCTATACTGGGGAAAACCTTTTGCAGGATATGCGTGAAAAAGGTATCTGCCTGATGTCTCTCAAACCATCTAATCATAAGAACAACTGGCCAAAAGAAATACGGCAGCTGATCTTCCGCTTCCGTCGTAGGGTGGAAACTGTATTTTCGTAGCTTAGCGAACAGTTAAATGCGGAAAAAGTTCTCGCAAAAAGCTTTCATGGATTATGTACCCGATTACAGAATAAAATTCTGGGGCACAACCTGTGCATGGCATTCAACAGTGTATTTGGAGAACAATGTGATATTGGACAGATAAAACATCTCATCTTCTAAAAAAGTGCTTTCAATTATATAGGGGTAATCTGGGCAATTTTGAGTCGATAAGCAGTCGTATTTTAAGTAGCACAATGAGTTAAATTACGATACCATTATAGTGGAGGAATAGGAAACAATTAAGGAGCCCCCCTTTTTATGGCTCGTCAGGAGCAGAGCGAAATTTTTGTTGTTAAATTTCTTCAAAAGTATATTTCCTTATAAATTCCTTATAATTGTCTTTTATCCTGTAGGTACAATAAGAACAACGGGTAACGTCAGACCGAAAATTCCCGGGATTCTTAAACATATCTTACTTACAGGAGGGAAAAGATGAGTCAGAATATCATTGAGATCAAAAATCTTCAAAAGTCTTTCAAAAAACAGCAGGTTTTAAAAAACATTTCTCTGTCTATACCGGAAAACTGTGTATATGGGCTTCTCGGGCCGAACGGAGCAGGAAAATCCACTTTGTTAAAAATGATAACAGGGCTTTTGAGGCCGGATTCCGGGCAGATTATTTTTCAGGGGCATCCCTGGAGCAGAAAGGATCTGAAGGATATCGGAGGTCTGATTGAAACTCCGCCTGTTTACGAAAATCTTTCTGCCTGGGAAAACCTGAAGGTACGGGCTTTAATCCTGGGGGAAACAGAAGCGCGGATGAGGGAAGTGCTGGAGATTGCAGATCTGACTGACACAGGAAAAAAGCCCGCCGGGAAATTTTCTCTGGGAATGAAGCAGAGGCTGGGAATTGCCATTGCTCTTCTGGGACATCCAAAGCTTCTGGTTCTGGATGAACCGGTAAACGGTCTGGATCCTCTGGGTATCCAGGAACTGCGCCATCTGATCCGAAGCTTTCCCGATCAGGGGATCACGGTTCTGGTATCCAGCCATATTTTAAGTGAGATTCAGCAGACTGCAGATTATATAGGAATTATAGCAAATGGAAAACTGGGATATGAGGGAATTGTGGATGAAAGTCAGGATCTGGAACAGCTTTTTATGAAAATTGTGGCAGTAGAGAGAGGGGTGAGATAAATGAATACATATCTTAAAGCAGAAAAAATGAAATACCGTCATACGTTTCTTTGGTGGCTGATGATATTGATGCCTGCGGTAAGCGCTTTTCTGTCTGCCCAGCTGACTCATAATTATTTTGCCATGGACGGATATAACTGGTGGTACATGTTGATGATGCCGGGATTTCTGGCAGTGGCCTGCTCTCAGATTGGAGGAAAGGATCATAAAAAGCAAAACCGTACAATCTGGGTGCTTCCGGCAGATATGAGAAGGATCTGGGATGCAAAGGTGCTGTTATCGGTTATGGTAAGCGGACTTGCCACTTTGTTTCTGACGGTTTTTGTTCTTGCAGGTTCTGTCATTATGGAAAGAGGACTTCATATGACCTTTTTTAATGCCCCGTCCGTACCGGCTCAGATTCTTGCGGCAATACTGATCTGGCTGACTTCTTTGTGGCAGCTTCCCTTCTGTCTGTTTCTGGTGCAGAAAACAGGAGTGCTGGTTATGGTGATCATAAGTGTGGGACTAAGCCAGGTAGCCGGTCCTCTTATGGCTCTGGAAAAATTATTTTTCCTTATTCCTTATGGGATCACTCCAAGAGTGATGTGTCCTGTTTTAAAGACTCTGCCTAACGGCTTGCCGGCACAGCCGGGACAGATGACATATACGCCTCAGCTTATGAGCATACCGGCTGCTGCGGTTGGAGTTGTGGTCTCTCTTTTGTGGTTTGCTGCGCTCTGGTATTTTACACGAAAATGGTTTCAAAGGCAGGTGGAAAAATAATGAGACAGCTAAAAGCAGAGTTTTATAAAATGCGCCACACCTTTTTGTTTCCCCTTCATGTGATTGTTCCTGTGGCTGCCGGCGTTCTTTTTCTGGCATGGACAAGAATCAGCGCACAGCTTCAGTTTTCCGTTTTTGTGCAGGCAGTGGGAGTTGTTTTTCCGGTACTGGCATCTGTGATCTGCGCCGGAAACATAGAGCTGGAGTTATCCGGTCATCTGCAGGGATTTCTTATGACTACGGGAAAAAGAGAAAGCATTTTTCTGGCAAAATGGATGAGCCTTGAAATTCTGGCTTTCCTGGCAGTAATGGGCTCTGTGATACTCTATGGAGTGGGAAACAGAACGATATTGGGTGATATGGAGATCCCATTTTCCATTTTTTTGAAAGCAGGAGTGTTTCTCTGGCTTGGAAGTCTGCCTCTTTATCTGGAGCATCTGTTTCTGAATCTCTGTTTTTCAAAAACAGTGTCTATTGCTGTTTCCATAGGGCAGCTTCTGATCTCCGCTTTGTTTCTGACAGGACTTGGACAGGGAAAATGGCAGTATTTCCCCTGTTCCTGGAGTTCCCGGGGAACTTCTTTGTATCTTGCGGAAAAATTTAATAGAAGAGCGGCTCTGGGAGCTGCCAATACAGATCTGAGAGATATTCTGACCTGTATCTTGCTGGGAACGGTTCTTTGTGTCATAATCTTTATATGGTTTCATTTTTATGAGGGAAGAGAGGTTTCCGAATAGGAGGAGGAAAAAATGACGCGGATTCTGGTAGTTGATGATGACAGAGGGATTTTGAACGTGATACGTAAAGCCCTGGAAAAAGAAGGATATCAGACAGATACTCTGGACGATCCGGAAAAACTGGATTTTCGGCGCCTGAATGATTATCAGTTGATTCTTCTGGATGTGATGATGCCGGGGACAGACGGTTTCAGTTTGTGCCGGAGAATCCGTGACCAGGTAGATTGTCCTATCCTTTTTGTGACAGCAAAAACAGACGAGGCCGATCTTATGACCGGTCTTGGAATCGGCGGAGATGATTATATTACAAAGCCTTTTGGCCTGGGAGAGCTGAGAGCAAGGGTTGCCGCCCACCTAAGGAGAGAAAACAGAGAAAGAAAGCATGTGATAACTCTGGGAGAGCTGTCTTTTTCCCTGAATTCCAGACAGGTGTTTTTTCAGGGAGCGGAGATTCCTTTTACAAAAAGCGAGTATGCCATCTGTGAATATCTTGCTCTGAATCGGGGACAGGTCTTTTCCAAGGAAAGGATTTACGAGCATGTATTTGGGTACGACGGAGAGGGGGACAGCTCTGCCATTACCGAGCATATAAAAAATATCCGGGCAAAGCTTCAGAAGTATGGGGTATCGCCGGTAGAGACTGTGTGGGGGATCGGATATAAATGGAAATAAGAAAAAAGAAGATTTCGCTTGCAGGACTGTTTGGCCGTTATATTTTTATGTTTGTGACAGGAACTTTTTTTGCGGCGCTGATCTCCGGCGCGGTAATGTTTTTTTTGATCCTGATTCCGTCCGGTCCTTTTCTTCCGGCAAATTACGCGGAGCAGCAGCTGATAAATACAAAGGAAACGCTTCAGGAAGCGGATATTACAGAAGAGGAAATGATTCCTTCGGGCAGTCTTTACGGTGTGTTTGACCGGGAGGGCAGCTTTCTTTACGGAACCTTTGATGAAGAGGTGCAGAAGGACGCCTGGAAAAAATATAAAACAGATACTATATACCCTCAGGGAAAGGGATATTATTTTTTTGTGGAAAAAAATAACGGTGAAATCTGTATTATCAAGTATTTTGTTGCCATGCGCTATGCAAAAGAAAAACTGAATGAGATTCTTCCTTCGCCGGAAACCTTTAATATGATTCTGACGCTGGGAGTTTTTATTACTCTTACTGTGTTAAACGGATGTTACCTGTCCGGGAAATTTGGCAGAAAGCTGAAAAAACAGCTTGCCTGCCTTACTGAGGCAACAGCGCGTATTTCTGAAAATGATCTGGAATTTGCTGCTGAGACCTCTGAGATCCGGGAGGTGGACGAGGTTATGGCTTCCCTGGAAAAAATGAAAGAGGCTCTGAAGGTCTCTCTGAAAACCCAGTGGGATACTGAACAGTTGAAAAAACAGCAGCTTTCTGCCCTTACCCATGATATCAAAACACCTCTGACCGTAGTTCGGGGGAATGCGGAGCTTCTTGTGGAGGCAGAACTGCAGGAGGATGACCGGGAATGTGCAGAAGAAATCCTGAAAAATACAGGATTTATCGCAGATTATCTGGATTCTATGAGGCAGGTACTGAAAGGGCAAAAGGAACAAAAGAGCTGGCAGGAAGTTTCAGTAGAAGAATTGTCAGGGGAAATTTGCGATTTTGTAAGGCAGCTTGCAGCAGTTCGAAAAATACCGCTATCCTTTGAGGTGAGGACTGAAAAACAGCAGCAGAAAAAAGAAGCAAAAAAAGATTCCGGGAAAAACGTAAATCAGGATATCTTCCCCTTAGAGGGAAGCCCTGAAGAAGCGAAAAGTATTTTGTGCTGTAAGGAGGAGATTCTCAGAGCCTGGGGAAATCTGGTAGACAATGCTATAGAGCATACAGATCCAGAGAAAGGAATTTGTGTAATCATTGAAAAGCATATGGGAAGAGAAGCTTCGCAGGAAGAGTTTTTAGGGGAACATGATTCTTTAGTAGGACAGGACCTCATGGGGAAATATGGTTTTGTGGAAAAACAAAATTGGGAGAAAAAGTTCGTGGGAAACCAGGAGGCTGCAGAAAAATCAGAGATCATGGAAAGCTGTGATTCCGTGAGAGACCAGGACTTTGCAGAGAAAAAAGATTCCACAGGTAACCAGGAGCTTGCAGGAAAATCAGAGTTCATGGAAAGCTGTGATTCCGTGAGAAACCAGGACTTTGCAGAGAAAAAAGATTCCACAGATAACCAGAATCCTGCAGGAAAATCAGACAGCGGACAGGCGAAAGATCACAGGGAATATCTGAAGGTTTCTGTGCGGGATTACGGACCGGGATTTAGTCAAAAGACTCTTCTTCATGGAAAAGAAGCATTTTTCAGCGGAGATGAAAGCCGCCATGACAGAACTCACCAGGGGCTGGGGCTTTCAATTGCAGCAGATTTCATGAAACGGCAGGGGGGATTTGTGGAATACCATAATGTGGATAAGTCACAGGGAGCCGAGGCTTCACTGTGGATCTGTATGAAGAGATAAGAGGATTTCCTGAGTCTGTCTTGCTTCATGGAAGATATCATGATATCCTAAAAAACAAAGTGATTCTTTCAGGATCAAAAGCGCTGTTTGAGTGCAGCAGGACTCAGGAGGTCGGGACATAAATGCTTATATTTTTAATTGAGGATGATGAGGCTCTGGCAGAGGGGATTTCCTTCATGCTTGTAAAAGAAGGGTATGAGACAGAACGGTTTTCTGCCTGCAGCGACAGCCGCAGGGCTCTTGAACAAATTCAGCCGGATCTGATACTGCTGGACTGGAATCTGCCGGATGGAGATGGGCTCATGTTTTGTCGGGAAATATCAGAAAAGTGGAAGATTCCCATATTGATGATCACTGCCCGCGATATGGAGATCGATCAGGTTATGTGTCTGGAAAGCGGGGCGGACGATTATATTGCGAAGCCATTTTCACTGGCAGTTTTAAAGGCAAGGATTGCAGCGCTCCTTCGCAGACAGGGAAACCAGACAGAAAAAAACGGACAGCTTATTTCCGGGCAGATTCGTGTGGATAATAAAGAAATGAGAGCATGGAAGGATCATGAGGAGCTGGACTTAAGCCTGACGGAATATCGTCTTCTGAAGTATTTTCTGGAAAACAAAAACCAGGTGCTTTTAAAAGAACAGATTTTATCCCATGTGTGGGATAATGGAGGAAGATTTGTAGAAGAAAATACGTTAATGGTTAATATCCGGCGGCTCCGCACAAAAGTAGAAAAGGATGCTTCTCATCCGGAGTACATAAAAACAGTACACGGAATGGGATATCTGTGGGAGGAGCGGAAATGACGCATAAATTACTGACCGGGGTTCTGGTGCTGGCTCTTGCGGCAGTATTTCTTCTTGGTCTTTATTATCTGAAATGTTTAAAGCGTATGCAGAAGCTGCTGCGGGATTATCAGGAAACAGGCACAGCCTGTTTTTCTACTATGAAGGAAACGAGGGAATCAAAGCTTGAAAACACTCTTCAGAGGCTCCTGGATCAGGCAGAGAAAAAAGAAGCTCAGGCGAAAAGGGAAAGAGATGAGGTTGCATCGCTTCTTTCAGATCTTACCCATCAGCTGAAAACACCTATGGCAAATGTGATCATGTATACGGAGCTTCTGGAGGACGAAAATCTTACGCCGGAGGAACGTCAGAGATTTACATATCTGGCACGAACACAGGCAAAGAAAATGCAGTGGCTTCTTGGAAATATGCTGAAGGCATCCCAGCTGGAAAGGGGAATGATTTCTTTTTCAGCAGAGTATACAGGCATCCGTGAGACGATCAGACAGGCAGTAAGCAGTGTGTATGCTCAGGCTGAGGAACGGGATATTATGATTAAGGTGGAACCGTTTGAGGACAGAAAGCTTTACCATAATCCCAGGTGGACAGCGGAGGCTATGGAAAATATTCTGGATAATGCAGTGAAATATTCTCCTTCAGGAAGTGTTGTTACTGTCCGTGTACAGCCTATGGAGATCTATACTCAGATAGAAATTTCAGATCAGGGAATAGGAATTTCCGGGGAAGAGTACAATAAAATCTTCCGCCGTTTTTACAGGAGCAGCAATGCGGCACAGACAGAAGGCAGCGGTCTGGGACTGTATCTGGCTCAGTTAATTTTAAATAATGAAAAAGGATATGTTACGGCAGTCTCACGCCCCGGCGAAGGCAGCAGCTTCCGTATTTTCCTTCTGAATGAAGTTCTGACAGTTTTGTAAGAACTTTTTTCTTTTTTGTCAGGAACATGTCAGAAACCAGTGATATGATAAAAAATAAAAAGAAGGAGGCGAAGATCATGGAAATTTTAAAGACAGTAGATCTGAAAAAATATTATGGATCAGGTGAGAATCAGGTAAAGGCTCTGGATGGGGTGAATCTTTCTGTGGAGGAAGGCGAGTTTGTATCAGTGGTTGGTACAAGCGGATCCGGAAAAAGTACGCTTCTTCATATGTTAGGCGGTCTGGACTATGCCACCTCAGGAAGTGTAGTTGTATCAGGAAAAGAAATTTTTAGGCTGAACGAAGCAGAGCTGACAATTTTCCGAAGGAGGAATATTGGATTTATTTTTCAGAATTACAATCTTGTACCTGTTCTGAATGTTTATGAAAATATTGTGCTGCCTATTCAGCTTGACGGAGAAAAGCCGGATAAAAGATTCGTTGGAGAGATCATGGAGATGCTTGGCATCCAGAATAAAAAGAACAGTATGCCAAATCAGCTTTCAGGAGGGCAGCAGCAGAGAGTTGCCATTGCAAGGGCTCTGGCAAGCAAGCCTGCGATTATCCTGGCAGACGAGCCTACAGGAAATCTTGACTCCAGGACAAGTCAGGAGGTTCTGGGACTTCTGAAGCTGACCGGAGAGCGGTTTCAGCAGACCATTGTGATGATCACTCATAATGAGGTTATGGCTCAGCTTTCAGACAGGGTGATCCGTATTGAGGACGGAAAGATCGTAGGAGGGGAGCAGGATGAGAAATAATAATCAGGAAGTAATGCGGCGCCTTTCCATGCGAAGTCTGAAAAACAACAGAATGCGAAATGCGTTTGCCATTGCAGCCATTGCTCTTACCTGTATGCTGTTTACCACACTGGCAGCCATGGGAACAGGAATTTCCGATGCCATGCAGGAATCTACCATGCGTGAGGTCGGGGGGAGATTTCATGCAGGTCTGAAGGCTGCAACAGCGGAGCAGATGGAAAAAACAGTATCAGACAGTCGGGTAAAAGATTATACATGGAATATTTTTATTGGCGTAGCTGAAAATCTGAATAAACGTCAGTATGAGATCAGGATGCCACAGGGAGAAGAGGAGCTGGAAAATTCTTTTATCAAACTGGAAGAAGGCACTATGCCACAGAAAGAGGAGGATATTATTGCAGATACCTATCTTCTGGATGAGTTGAAGCTTCCTCACAAGTTGGGTGGGGAGATACCTTTGGAATTTACCTTTCACGGGAAAAAGATCACAAAGACTTTCCGGGTGTGCGGCTGGTATGATGGAAACAGTCTGGGACATGCCTCGGAGCTTTATGTATCAGAAACTTTCTGGAATCAGTTAAAGGGAGAACTTACAGACAGAGATTTTAAGGAATGGGGAAAGGCCAATCCTCAGGATGCAGGCGTTGGTCTGTATTCCGTTGGCCTGTATTTTGACAGTGCAAAAAACAGTGAGGAAACAGTCCGTTCTGTGATCCGGGATGCAGGATATTATCCAAATGGAGAGGCTGAGGGACACAGCTGGGAAGAATCACTGGATTATGGTGTGAACTGGGCATATATGCAGAATCGGGCAGAAAATTCAGACCCTCTGACAATTGTGGTTTTGGGTTCTGCGCTTGTTATTATTCTGCTGGCCGGGTATCTGATCATTTATAATATTTTCTATATTTCGGTATTTCAGGACATTCGGTTTTATGGTTTGTTAAAAACAGTGGGAACGACCAGAAAACAGATCAGAAGTATGATACGAAGACAGGCGCTGATCCTTTCAGCAGCAGGGATTCCCCTTGGGCTGGCGGCAGGATATGCCGTGTCAGATCTTATCTTTCCCTTTGTAATGGAAATGACTGCTTTTTCACAGCTGGATATAAAAATGAAATTCCATCCGTCAGTGGCAGTATTCGGAGTTTTATTTGCGCTTATCACGGTATTTATCAGCTGCCGTAAACCGGGAAAAATTGCAGGAAGCGTATCTCCGGTGGAAGCAATTCGCTTTACAGAGGGCAGCAGAAGCCGCAAAAAAAGCAAAAAATCAGAAACCGGTGCTCAGATTCATCGTATGGCTCTTTCTAATCTAAGCCGCAGCAGGAAAAAAACTGCTCTGGTTCTGATTTCTCTGTCCATGAGCGTGGTACTTCTGTGCGTTGTTCTTACAGGAGTGGGAAGCTTCCGGGTAGACGCTTATCTGGAACAAAGACTTCTTGGGGATGTGCTTCTGGCTTCTACAAATATCATCGGAAATGGCGCGGTAAGAGTTGTTGATTATGAACTGGACAAAGAATATGTGGAGCTGGCAGATTCTCAGCCGGGAGTAACTGCTAAAAATGAGCTGTGGCAGACTTACGGTCAGACAGATCTTTTTATGGATGATAAAGCCCTGAACCGCTATCAGAAATATCAGGATGAAGGAAAACTCCGTCAGGATGGATGGGGCATGGAAATCATTCATAATGCCAGGGAAAGACGACAGCTTGAGACAAGGATCTATGCCTATGATGAAGCTGTACTGCCAAAGCTGGAGGTACTGAAAGGAGAACTGGATCTGCAGGAATTTGCCCAGGGAGGCTATGTCCTTCTTACAGACATTATAGGAGATCACACGGCGGGCGCTTCTGTATATGAACCAGGAGAAAAGCTGAAAGTTCTTGAAGTCTCAGAGGATTCTGAGTTTATAGAAACAAAGGATGAAAATGGAAATTCCACAGGAGGATACTGGGAAAATCTCAAGGAAACAGAATATGAGGTAATGGCAATCGTGGAAATTCCGGCAAGCATGACAGACCAGACCTCTCCGGTCAACGGCGTACAGGCAGTGCTTCCAAAGCAGGATGTACAGAACAGTCTTTACAGCTGGTGCTTCGGCATTTCCTATGAGGTAGAAGAGGAATACCTGGAACAGTTTACACAGGCGGTTAAGGACTATTCAGAGAATGTAAATAAAAATATGGGATATCTGACAAAGGACAGCCTGGAAGAAGGCTTTCAGACCATGATCGGCTCTATCCGTATGATCGGTATTGCGCTCAGTGCAGTGATTGCGCTTATTGGCGTACTGAATTTTATTAATTCTGTTGTGACCGGAATTCTTGCAAGGAAACATGAATTTGCTGTTTTGTGCAGTATAGGGATGACAGAGCAGCAGTTAAAGAGGATGCTTTTGGAGGAAAGCCTCTATTATGTTCTGATCTCAGGGGGGATCAGCCTGATTTTAGGTACTGCTCTTTCCAGAGTGCTTCTTCTTGCCTTGAATAATGTGATCATGTTTTTCTCCTATCGTCCGAATTTCCTGGCATTTGCGATCATGTTTCCGCTGTTTTTTATGATGGCAGTTCTGGTGCCTCATCTGGCTTATAACCGGATGAAAAAAGAAAGTATTGTGGAACGGCTTCGGAATACCGAGGAATAAAAGAGAATATGAAAGCTGTACAAGTCAGTTGGTGAAATGTCCGGTGCAGTGTGGGTGAAACGCTCATGTTGCACCGGGTTTTTTTCGTAAAAAATATTTATTGTGATATTGATTTTTGACTTATTTTAACTTAAATATTGTATCTTAACTTAAAAAGAGTTATAATGCAGAAAAAGAGTTAAGAATGTAGGTGATGACATGGAATATCTCGATAAAGTTCTTGGAGTTAAGGTTATCTATGAGGATGTGGAGTTTAAGCACTTACCCAATTTTATAGCAACAAGGTATCGCTTACAGATGGTGTCTATGAATGAGCAGAAGGCGGTTTTTCTTTATCTTAAGACAGAACTGGAACGGATTGAAGTACTGAAAAAGCATATTGCCCGGATACAGAAAAATGAGAACTTACCCGTTGTGCTGGTGCTAAAAGAACTTAGCTTTCGCCAGAAAGAATATTTGATTCGTGAGAAGATCCCTTTTATTGTAGAAGGAAAGCAAATTTATTTGCCTTTTATGGCGATATATTTGCAGGAACGGTGCAATGCTGAAAAAAAGTTACGGGAAGAAATACTTCCATCGGCGCAGATGCTTCTGCTACATTTCATTTACGGAGGCGCACAAGAACTATCCACAAGTCAGGCTGCGAAGGATTTGGAACTGACACCTACTTCTATATCGAGGGCATCGAAACAGCTTGAAGAAATGGGATTGCTGCATATCAGGAAAGTAGGTGTGCATAGGATTCTGCAATCTGAGGATTCTCCAAAAATACTGTTCCAGAAAGCAGGAGATAAGTTGTTGAACCCAATAAAACGAACGGTTTATATTCCGAAAGAATGTGTGGGAACAGACTTGCTGGAAAGTGGATATTCGGCATTGGCAGAGTGTTCCATGCTGAATGCACCGAATGTTAAATGTTATGCGGCAGAAAGAATCTCTCAATGGAAAGGTGTTATGACTAATAGCTTGCAAGATTCGCAGGTGCAAGTGGCCGTAGAAATGTGGAGATACAATCCACGAAAATTGTCTGCGCGAAATGTTGTAGATGAACTTTCACTGGCATTGGCATTGAGAGAAGATGCAGATGAACGAGTTGAAGAAGCAGTTGAAGAAATGTTGAATGAACTGTGGAGGAAAATAGATGGTTACAGGAATTGACAGTTTTAAGGAATGGTTCAAGGAAAGTGAAGAGCAGTATGCTATTATTGGTGGAACGGCGTGTGACATTCTGATGGCGGAGGAAGGACTGGACTTCCGTGCAACAAAGGATATTGACCTTGTCTTGATTATAGAAGCAGTTGATGCAAATTTTGGAAAGAAATTCTGGGAATATGTAAAACAGGCGGGATATGAGCATTGCAACAAAAGTTCGGGAGTACCGCAGTTTTATCGGTTTAGTCACCCGATCACGAATCAGTATCCTGCGATGATTGAACTTTTTACTCGAAAACCGGATGCTATTCAGCTTCCAGAAGATGCAACTTTAACGCCGCTGCCCATGGATGAAGATATTTCGAGCCTGTCTGCTATTCTTTTGGATGAGGATTACTATGAATTTTTGAAACAGGGAAAAGTCACTGTTGGTGGAGTGACTGTTTTGGATGCGGCATACTTGATTCCGTTTAAGGCAAAAGCATGGATGGATTTGACGGATCGTAAAGTCACAGGAGAACACGTTGACAGCAAAAACATCAAGAAACATAAGAACGATGTTTTCCGTCTGACGGAATTGCTTGATCCCGCGGTCAAGACTGCGGTTCCCCAAGGAGTTTATGCCGATATTCAAGAGTTTGTTCAGCGGATGAAAAATGAAAACGTGGATACTAAGCAATTAGGGCTGGTTGGCAGAACAAAGGAGGAGATTCTGGAAGAATTGAAAGAAATGTATGAGACACTTTAAATAGATATTTGAACAGATATGGGCATTCATCGTGCCGCCGGACTGAACTGCTTGTAGAATGCAGTTCGTTGCACGTCTGCGAGAATGGCAGCGCAAAAAGATACTATACTCAGCCCGGAGGGAGGCGCACACTATGCAGATTACTGACCTTAAGATCCGCAACTTTAAATCCATTAAAAATCTTCACATTGCCGACATTGAGAATGCTTTGATCCTGGTGGGGCAGAATAACACGGGAAAAACAGCAGTACTGGATGCGATCAGAGCAGTCAGCGGAGATTATCAGATTCAGCAGGAGGATTTTCTGGAGGACTATCCAAACATAGAGATTATGGTAAAGCTGAGGATTACCGAGGAAGACCTTACAAGAATGCAGAAAAAGCGCATGATCAGTCCATACAGGAATTATGCTTCCTGGTATCAGGATTTTTGCCGGAAGCTGCCCTCTTATCAGGATGGGATTCTGACCTTTGAATTTGTGGCAAACAGACAGGGAAGAATCCGGTACAGTGACGGTTATCAGAAAAATAATACCAGTATCCCAAGGCTTCTTCCCCGTGTTTACTATATAGACGCTCAGAGAAAGCTGGATTTTCTTCAGGAAAATCTTCTGCTTCTGCAGGAGGATGATCTGCTGAAACAAATGCGTTCCGACTGCTGTATATTTGACCGGGCAAAAACCTGCACCCACTGCTTTTCCTGCATTGGATATCTCAACCAGAAAACAACCCGGGAGCTGAATGCTTTTGAGACGGCAAGGCTTCTGGATTATAAGCTTTATCAGCTGAATCTGAATGATTTTTCCAGACGGGTGAATGAGAGGTTTCGGAAAAACGGAGGGAAAGAGCAGATTTTTTATTCCATGAACCGGGATATTGAAAAGATGCTTTCTGTTACCGCGGAGGTTTATGATGAAAAGCAGAAAAAATATAAGTCCATTAATTCTCTTGGAAAGGGAATGAGAAGCATTTATATGCTGTCTCTTCTGGAAACCTGTGAGGAAACAATGGATGATGCGGCAGATCTGATCATTGTGGAAAATCCGGAAATTTTTCTTCATCCAAAGCTGCAGAACGAATCCGGGGATATTCTGTATCGTCTTTCCAAAAAGTGCCAGGTGATTTTTTCCACTCATGCGGCAAATCTTCTGTCAAATTTTAACAGCAGACAGATCCGTCAGATGGTTCAGGGAGAGGACGGGTATGCCAGAATCAGTGAAAAAACAGATATCAGCGCAGTTCTGGATGATCTGGGGTATTCCGCAGGAGATCTGATGAATGTAAATTTTGTGTTTATTGTAGAAGGAAGGCAGGATAAATCAAGACTTCCTCTGCTTTTGAAAAAATATTATTCAGAGATGTATGATGAAAATGGAAATCTTCAGAGGATTGCGATCATTACGACAAACAGCTGTACTAATATCAAAACCTATGCCAATCTGAAATATATGAATCAGATCTATCTGAAAGATAATTTCCTTATGATCCGGGACGGGGACGGTAAAGACAGAGAAATGCTGAAGCATCAGCTCTGTAAATATTATGAGGAACGGAATCTGGAGGATGTGGACAGATTGCCGCGGGTAATGCCGAAAAATGTGCTGATTCTGAAATATTATTCTTTTGAGAATTATTTCATGAATCCGGCAGTAATGGCACAGCTTGGAATCGTGGATTCTGAACAGGAATTTTATGAGACATTTCTGGCAAAATGGAAGGAGTATCTTCATCGGATCAGCAGTGGGAAAAAGCTTACGGAGGTTCTTGGAAAGGATCTGGAAACAACAGAGGATGTGAAAAATCATATGGAGGAGATAAAGATCTATTTGAGAGGTCATAATCTTTACGATATTTTTTATGGAAGATATAAAAAGGAAGAAACAGAGCTTTTGACCCGATACATTGAGCTGGCGCCAAGGGAGGATTTTGCAGATATCCTGGATTCCATTGAACGTTTTATTTATTTTGAAAGCCGGAAAAACTGACAGGAATACCTTTGGAAAAACAAGGCAGAGCTGCGGTGGTTTTTCCATGCAGATTTATCAGAAGTTTACATTCTGAAAAAGCTTTAATATCAATTTAACACAGATGCGCGTGTATATTTGATTTTGCACTGATAAGATATGATCCTGTAAGGGGGGCAGAAAGTTTCCCGAAGCATAAGCTTGACAGGATGAAACAAACAGGAAAAGGAGAGCAGAATTTTATGAACGCAAAAAAAATCAGTGCATTATTACTGGCAGCAGCCATGATGATCCCATGTGCGGCACCGGCACAGGTATATGCGGCAGAGACAGCTCAGGAAGAAACAGCAGCACAGGATGCAGAGGTAAAGGCACCGAAATATATTTTCCTTTTTATTGGTGACGGAATGAGTTATCCTCAGATTCAGACAACAAATTATTATCTGAATGCCATAGAGGACGACGGAGATGATATTCTCACAAGTGAAAGCAAACTGAATATGATGAAATTTCCGGTAGCAGGCTCAGCGCAGACTTATGACAGCACTTCCTTCTGCCCGGATTCCGCATCCACAGCAACCTCTATTTCTACCGGACATAAAACCTACAGCGGAACCATTAATATGGATGAGAAAATGGAAACTTCCTATGAGACTATTGCAGAAAAGCTGAAAAAACAGCTTGGCTATAAGGTGGGAATCCTTTCCACAGTAAATCTCAATCATGCTACCCCGGCAGCTTTTTACGCTCATCAGGCATCCAGAAACAATTACTATGAAATCGGACAGGAAATGATCGCCAGTGAATTTGATTATTTTGCAGGCGGCGGTCTGAAAAAGCCTGCCGGAGAGGACGGAGACAAGACTGATCTCTATCAGCTGGCACAGGAAGCAGGCTATAAAGTAGTAAAAACTCAGGCAGAGGCAGAGGCGCTGACAGCAGAAGACGGAAAAGCAATTGTCATTGACGAGACTCTGGCAGATGACGATGCCATGAGCTATGATATGGACCGTGTGGAAGGCGAATGGGCGCTTGCAGATTATGTGGAAAAAGGCATTGAGGTTCTGGATAATGACACAGGTTTCTTTATGATGGTAGAAGGCGGAAAAATCGACTGGGCCTGCCATGCCAATGATGCGGCAGCTACCATTACAGATACTGTGGCTATGGACAATGCAATTGGAAAAGCGGTAGAGTTTTATAATGAACATCCGGACGAGACTCTGATTCTTGTAACAGGAGATCATGAAACCGGCGGTATGACGATCGGTTTTGCAGGAACAGATTATGATACCTTCCTTACAAACATCAGCAACCAGAAAATTTCCTATGCAAAGTTTGATTCTGATTATGTGGCCGGTTATAAAGAAAACAAAACAGATTTTGACACGGTTATGAAAGACATTACCGAGCTTTTTGGACTGCAGGCTCCTCAGGGAGAGACAGAAGCCACCAATCAGGCAGACAGCAAGGACGTACATCCGGAAGGGGAAGAAAGCGGTACTCTTGTAATGACAGACTATGAATATAACAAGCTGAAAGCAGCCTATGACGAGACTATGAGCCGCACAGGAGAGGAAGAAGAGTTCGGACAGGAGGAGTATCTTCTTTATGGAAGCTATGAGCCTCTTACAGTGACCATTACCCATATCCTGAACAATAAATCCGGTATCAACTTTGCTTCCTATGCGCATACAGGACTTCCGGTGGAGGTTTTGGCAATGGGCGCAGAGCAGGAGCAGTTTGACGGATACTATGACAATACAGATATTTTCAACAAGCTGGCAGCAATTACAGGAGTACAGTAAGGAATGAAAAACAGACTGAAAAAAAGCTCTGTTTCCTTAATAGCCATACTTCTGATGGTCATCCTCATGGTCCTTCCAACAGGCTATGAGGATGCTGTTATTTATCAGGGAACAGATAAGGTAAAGGCAAAGGTGGTTTCAACAGATGAGAGTACTGTAAAAAGCTCCGGTCTGATCCAGTCCGGAGAGCAGTTCTGTCAGGTGGAGCTTCTTGGAGGAAAATTTAAAGGACAGACAGCCAGAGCAGTAAATATGCTCAGCGGCTCTCTGGAGTCTGACAAGATATTCCAAAAAGGAGATATCGCTCATGTGGTTGTCAGCTATAATGACAACGGGATCACTTCTGTAACCATGAGCGATCATTATCGTCTGGATAAAGAAATTCTTCTGGCAGGGATGTTTGTGATTCTTCTGATTGCTTTTGCAGGATGGACAGGACTCAGAGCAGTGTACTCCTTTGTGATCACCATACTGACCATCTGGAAAATTCTTGTTCCGGCCTACCTGGGAGGGATCAACCCGGTGTGGTGCGGGATTCTGATCACAGCGTTTCTGACACTGATCATTATTTTTCTGGTGTACGGATTTGACCGGAAAACTGTAGCGGCAACAGGCGGGGCTCTTCTGGGTGTTCTGATCACCTGTGTGATCGGATGTATTTTTACAGATGCGTTTAAAATCCACGGGGCGGTAATGGCATATTCAGAAAGCCTTTTATATTCCGGATATCAGGATCTGAATCTGACGAAAATATTTATGAGCGGTATTTTTATCGGAGCTTCCGGCGCCATGATGGATCTTGCTGTGGATATCACCTCTGCGGTGAATGAGGTGGTGCATAAAAAGCCTTCTATCGGATGGAAAGAGGCGGCGCGTTCCGGCATGAATGTGGGACGGGCGGCTATGGGAACCATGACAACTACTCTTCTTCTTGCCTATTCCGGCGGCTATATTGCGCTTCTTATGACTTTTATGGCACAGGGAACACCCATAGAGAATATTCTGAATTACAAGTATGTGTCAGCGGAAATTCTGGATACCATTGTGGGAAGCTTTGGGCTTGTGACCGTTGCGCCATTTACAGCGCTTACCAGTGCAGTCCTTCTTACCGGAAAGAAATATAAGGATCAGGTTGCCCGGGAGCTTGAGGTAGAAGTTTCTGTTCAAAAAACAGAGCAAAATATTTCTGATGCAGAGCCCTGCGAGGCAAGCTGAAGTTTCAGAGGTGGTATCTGAGTAAAGGTTATGGAATTGTTTTTATTGGCAGACCCATTATAATGCAGACAGAGAGCTTGTTGCTGTGAACGGCAATGAGCGTTCTGTCTGTTCTTTATTGCAGGGCAGGAATTTCGCTTTTAACAACAGAATCCTCCGTTTCGCAGGATGTACTCTAGGC